>ULOJ01030451.1_pt1 | contig 73544 bp, 108 predicted proteins | sample 1952461 | NCBI WGS metagenome assembly ULOJ01 (sample SAMEA4835600, study PRJEB28245) | human gut metagenome | biome: gut microbiome; material: fecal sample | place: Denmark | collected 2008
TCTATTCAGTGCTACTTCCCTGCAAAGGATTAGATGTTCTGTGGTGTATACAAGCTCGTTGTACAGGCTATGATTTACGAGCCAGGTTGGGGCCGCACAGATCTCCATACATATACAATGGACTATGGTGATGTTTTTTAGCTTGTAGATGATAAGACTGGTGCTAGCGGAGACATAACTATAGATGCAGATACAGATGATATAGAAAATAAGAATATCATCGCAATGAGAATTAAAACCAAAGATTTAGTGATGTATGGAAATACTAAACTTAATCTTGGTGAAAAAGATGTAAGAGATCATAAGTACGTAATTGAGGTAGACTTAGAGAATGGATCTACTGTCGAATACAATCCAAGTAATTGGCCTTATGAAACTATTGAGCTTACACCAATGAAGAGTGATGTTATTGAAATAGACCAGAATACATGTACTATTCATTCATTTGAGCGAGATGAAACAAACTCCACTACCGTAGTAGCTACTGCTAAGAACAATGGAGTAAAAGCTAGCTTTAATGTTACTGTTGTTGGTGGAGATTACGATTTCATTGGCTATCTGCCAGTTCGTCCTTTCTCTAAAGAAATGGAGGATGATTACAAATATCACTTCGATCGTGATGATCAGGGATTTGAGAGTGATGATCAGGAGAATATTACAAAGGTTGGCGTTGGTTTTGTTGATACTAATTTATTGACCAAATCTAAAGATTTATCTAAGGGTGTTACTGTAGAAAACGATATTGATGGTCAGTATTTATGGATTGTTACTAGACGCCCTATTTAGTACGCTGCAAATATAAATGCTGGAGTAGGCTATAACATGATCCCTACATTTACTATTCCTCTTACAGCTCCTTAGAAGAAGTATAATGATGAGAAATACTACTACTGTTGCCCTAACCCAATAAAGGCAAATAAGGCTCATGGTGGAGCTACAATTTATGTTAAAACTAAAAACAATTAATTATGAATAACGCAAACGAAGACGTACATATATACGGTAAGCTTGTAAACGTATCCACCGAAGGCATTGTGACTGATGCTACTTCTATATGGAGTGAAAAGTACAAGAAAACTGTAGAAGAGGTTATTAAAGATATTAATAACAAGATTGATGACTTCAGAGCTAACCCTGAGTTTGATAAGGCTATATTCCATGGAAACGTATTGTTCGAGGGTAACACAACTGTAGAAGGAAATACTACAACTAAAGGTAATAGCACAGTAAATGGCAACCAGGTAATCAATGGTATGCTTGATGTTTACAACAAGATTACCGCCCATGGAAATCCTATTGGTTTAGAAGTAGACCACAAAATCGTATGTAACGATCTCGATGTTAACGGAATATTTAAAGCGCTTTAGCTTGACTGTAACACACTTACAGTCCATAATCTTATAAAGAGCGAAGGTGAATTTAGAGTTGATGGTGACACAATTCTTAACAATGTTGTTATTAATGGTGAGGCTAGAATACCACACGCTACAACTAAGATGTATGGTAGCGTTAAACTTGCCGAGAATGCGAACGATGCTGATGCGCAAGACGTTGTAACAGTTGGTATATTGGAGGATTACGCGTCAACTGTACTTCCTTAGGCTACTGAGGGCTAGATTCTTGTTTACAAAGGAGGAAAGTGGAAGGCTGGTAATATTGATACACTTGTAAACAATGACACCAATATTGCTAATTATATAAACAGTATTGTTCAGCAAAAGATTAATCAGACTGTTGACTTGAGTGGATATTACACAAAGTCTGAAGTAGATAACTTACTTAATGATTTGAGGAGTAATATCGGTGGAGATATAGATTAGTCTTGCCTTTGGGAAACTTCTGGTAGCACATTACGTCCAAAGAATAATAAAACTGTAAGCGCTTCTCATTTTTATAAAGAATCATAAGGAAGGAGGCTTGTATGTTAAATTATAAAAGATTAGCGCCTAGAAATGTGGATCCAAAAATATATACTCATAATAATGAAAAGATAACCCACCAGGAAGCTGATATGATAAATAACGGTACATTCATAGAAGGCGAGACTAGTGTATCTGGAGAGTATATAACAGCACAAGAAGTTGTATAGAAATTAGCGGCTCAACATAAGCACGTAAACTATATGATTGGTGGAGACGAATTAAATGAGCTTGTATGCTATTACACGTGGTCATCTGATACTATAGACCCAACAGGTGTATATATTCCAGATCTTGATATGACCGTCGAAGAAAGAAAGCTGCTCGCTTACGAGATTACTCCAGAAAATGCAGACGTTACATCTGCTGTTTTCTCAATTGTTAGCGGTTCGGATATAGCGCATATAGACGGTTCACATGTGGTAGCAGATAAGTATGGAACCGCAACATATAAAGTTGTTGTAAACGGTTCTGTTGAAGACACTGCGACTATTAATGTTTCTAATAAGCCTGAAGAATTCCCTGAAGAGTGGACTTATGTATTCCAGTACAACATAAGTGATACTAACGGCGGATCTAGCACTGGAACATCATGGAGTAGATAGTATTACGCAAACGGTCAAGAGATTAATTTTGATGATGATTTTATATTAGATGGCATAACTTCTTATAGAACTAAAACTGGTACACTTGGTACAGTTTAGAAAGAGAATGTTTAGTATTCTGGACAAATAGGAAGACCATCTGGATACAATTATAGTGATCAGGTTATAACACAGAGTGGTCAACTTGTGCAAGAGGGCTCAAACAAATAGCTGCAGTGGTCATATACTCAAGAAGCTAATGTTAAAGTTTGGGGTATTTCTGCAGATCCTACATCTTTGCATTTTGAAGCATCTGGTGGAACACAAAGTGTTTCTGTAACCACTTGGTATACTTGGCAAACAAATGATAATAATAATCAGAGGTTTGGTGAAACTACAACAGAAGAACAGATAACAGCAGAAGCTAATACATCAACACAGTAGAAAGAATGGACTGAAACTATAACTAAGAATGGTAAGTCTGTTTCTATTAGATGTACACAAGATAAAGTTGATACAACATAGCTTATTGTTCCTAAATTTTCTACTGACGGAAATACATGGACTACAACACCTATGGTTTTATCATGGGAAGCAGAGAACACAAATGCTCTTACATATTATTATCGCGTTGAAGTTATAACAAAAAATGCATCTACAGGAGAAATTATTAGTACAACTAATTTAGATAATATAGGCTATACTATAGTTAATCAAAATGGAGATCATTTTAATGCTTCTATAAATGGTAACAGAGTTACTGTAAGACCAATTAGTGCAAATACATCGTATACAGATACAATTAAAACAATATTATTTATAACACCTTTAGGCAAAGAAACTAATTAGGAATTTTTTGGGCAATCTACATTTATTCATTAGTATAAGGGAGTTAAAGTAGAAAACGGTGATATGGTTGTATTTACATTCGGATGGAATGCTGGTATAGATCTCGATTGTGCAACATATGTTAACGACCATGTTGTTGGAAATGAAAATGAGTTCGCAGGATGGTGTGGACATGCTGGAGAAAGTAATCGCGGCGGAAACGAATATTTAATGTTTGCTGGCGATAATATGGGAACAGGAAAAGAATATACTTGTGTAGATTTTAACGCATTAGCAAGATATATAGAAAGACATGCTGACGACACGTCTACTGTAAATGGTAAAAAATTAAAGGAGTCATTTATTGATGGTGATGGTAATTTTGTTATAACTATTGATATATATAACAACTGGTACAATACTAAAGATACAGAAGCAATAGAATTGGATTATAGTATATATAATTATACATAGAAATCAATTATACCAAATATTAATAGCAATCAAACTGATAAGACATTTACAATAACTGGTGCAACACTTATAAAAACAAATTTAGATAATGCTATATGTCATGCTAGTTACAATGATAATGACAGAAACATTAAGGGTTGTTATACAAAAACAGCAGAGTTTGTATATTATCTAAATAGTGGATAGTTTTATATAAAAACAAACAAAGATAATGTAAGCCTTTGGAATAAAGGTTTTTCTTACGAAGAAGATATTAAAGATTATAATACAAAATATTCGAGCCAAATTTCTTTTAATGATAATATAAATTATTCTGTACAAATTGATTCTATTAATTTACCTAAAACAGGAACGAGTATAAATAATTATCTTTCAGTAGGTATTTCTAATAAAAATAATTCTTCAACTTAGGCTTTATTTATATATTTTCCTGAACATGTAATACAGAGTGGTACAACATTTCCAAAAACATATTCTGACAGTATTTCTATTCTTGACCTTAAAAACAAAGTATTAGAACGTATACAAAACAATGATGATGATGCATTCAAATCTAATGCATACATAGATGGTGTTTCTGGACGTAGTTATTTAAGCCCGAATACCGACCTTACTGTTCCAGAACGTTTTAAACAAACATATTTAGACACATCTAACAGTATTGATTTAAATATTAAAATCAACTAATATTACATATGAGCATTATGGAATTAAATAACGAAGATTTAAAAATATACGGAAAGATTGTTAGTGCGTCTACTGAGGGAGTTGTAGCTGAAGCTGAATAGATATATGATGACTCTGCAACAACATATGTCAACGATGGTAAGCAAAACAGTATAAATAAATACTTTAAAACAAAGCAGGATTAGGTTATAACAGGCATGAATTCACTGAATGATAAATATGATTCTGTTAAACATTAGTATGATGAAATACAACCTATTCCAATAGATAATTTGTCACAAATATTAAAACTGTAATTATGAAATAGTTTTTAGATTAGGACGGAGTGCAGTACTTTTGGAATAAAGTACAATAGAACTTCGCAAACTTAAGTGATAATGGTAAGGTTCCTGCTAATTAGCTTCCTTCTTATGTTGATGATGTCCTTGAATATGGTACATTTAACACATTCCCAACAACTGGTGAAGATGGCAAGATCTATGTAGCACAAGATACTAATCTAACATACCGTTGGAGTGGTACTAGATATGTAGAAATAAGTCAATCTCTCGCGCTTGGAGAAACCTCTAGTACTGCTTATCCTGGAGACAAGGGTAAGCAGCTTTCAGAGGATCTTAAAGCAGAAATAGGTAGATCTAATCATGAAGATGCTAGTATTAGAGAAGCTATAGCAGCAGAACAGAATAGGGCAGAAACTTCAGAAAAGAACAACAGAGGACTTATACAGAAGAATGCTAGCGATATTGCTATCGAGACCAACAATAGAATATCTGGAGATGAAGCTCTTTCTGTTAGTATTAATGCTGAGAAAGATGCTAGATAGGATGCAGATGATAATGAAAAGATTGCTAGGCAGGAAGCTGATGCTACAGAGAAGGCTGAAAGATAGAGCGAAGACAATCTTATCAGAGCAAAGATTGAGTAGGAATAGACTAGAGCGGAGGATGCAGAGAGACTTATCTCCAATAACCTAAGTAATGAGATTGATAGAGCAAAGGCTGCTGAAAATGTTTTAACAACCAATCTCAACGCTGAGATAACAAACAGGAATTCAGAGATATCAAGACTTGACACCAAGATTGAGGCAGAAACAACTAGAGCTACAAATGCTGAAACAACTATTACAACCAACCTCAATACAGAGATTGCAAGAGCAAAGAAAGCTGAATAGTAGGAAAGTAAAAGTAGAGCTGATGCAGACGACGCTATTAAATCTTTACTGAGCGCAGAGACTAGTAGAGCTACTACAGCCGAGAATAATCTCTCAGACAGAGTTACATCAGAGAAGAATAGGGCTACGACTGCAGAGAATACCATTACAAATAATCTTAACTCTGAGATATCAGACAGAAAGGAAGCCATTAAAGCTGAGTCCGACAGAGCTAAGGCTGCAGAATAGGTCATGTAGGCAAACTTGGGCAGTATAACAATAGTTAATGTAACATCTGATGACGCAACTATAGCTGCATCATATTAGCTCTAGGTTAACGGAGAGGCTAAGGGTGCAACAATCGATATTGCTAAGGACCAATCTATAAAGGACATTAATGTTCTTGATATGAATGCCACACTTAATAATGACGGTACAATTAAAGCAGGTAATCCTGTAGGTTCTACAGCTTTATGTATCTCATACATTCTTTCTGATGGCACTTACAAACTTGCTAAGCTTGACTACTCTAGGTTCCTCGAAGAAACAGAGTTCTCTAATGGCTTGTAGGTAAATAATCATAAGATTTATGTTAAGGTTGACCAATTGTCAGAGAATTTCTTATCAGTATCTTCTGCAGGAGTAAAACTTACAGGTGTGTAGAATGCTATAAATACCGCAGTTGATGCAGAAAGAGTTGCTAGATAGGCTGAATGCGAATAGATTAAGGATAGCATAACTTAGTCTGGCTAGGGCTCTACAGTGGCTTTAAATGCCGAAATAAAGCGTGCTAAAGAAGCTGAGGCAGCTATTACATCAAACCTTAATAATCATATCTCAGATTATCATAACCCTCATAAGGTAACTAAAGCTTAGGTTGGACTTAGCGATGTTGATAATACATCAGATGCAGATAAGCCTGTATCAAATGCTACACAAACTGAATTAGATAAAAAGGCTAATTAGACATAGGTAAACCAGCTGTAGTAGACTATTACTAACTTACAAACTACGATATAGCAATTATAGAGTTAGATAACAAATATGTCTACAACGATTGAATCTGTATAGAATAATATTACAAATATGCAGACAACAATAAACACATTGCCAACCGTAGATAGTAATGATGCTAAATATTTGCGAAAAGACAAAAATGATGTAACGCCTTATACAATTACGGCAAAGGCATTATATAAAGCATAATTATGAAATTAACATTAAATAGAATCGCCTTACGTCAAACATACACAATTGGAAAGCTATATATTGATGGCAAATATTTTTGCGATACATTAGAGGACACTGTAAGGGATACTAATAAAAGTGGTAAGTTTGATAATGGCGAGAAGAAAATAAAAGGGAAGACAGCTATTCCGTACGGAACATACGAGATTAAGTGGACTTACTCACCTAGATTCAAAAAGTATACACCACAGCTTATGAATGTGCCTTCATTTGAAGGTATTCGCATACATTCTGGAAATTCAAGTACAGACACCGAAGGCTGTTTGCTGCTTGGAGAAAATAAGAAGGTTGGAATGGTCCTTAACTCAAGAGCTACCATAAACAAGTTCTACCCACTAATAAAGAAAGCTTGTTCTAAGGGAAAGGTGACTATTGAGATAAAATGAGTAAGGTAACAGGAACTTGGCGCGAGAAGATTCAATATTCAACTGCATGTCTCGCGTTCTTAAGCGGTTAGGTTCTCACCTGGGTACAGTATTTACAATAGGGTGAAATCTCCACAGGAGTACTAGGGTTTGTAGCCCAAACATTAGTTTATTCGGCTAGTATCTATGGAGTATCTATTTATATACAGGGCAAATTTGGTGAGATGAAAACATATTTAAAAGAATATTTGAGTAATAATGAAAGCAATGCTTATGTAGTAGATATTAACAAAGATAAAGAACAACTACAAAACGCTGCTTAATACCGTTTTAGGCCTTCTGGTGGCCCTTTGCTTATCGTCTGGTATATTCTACCACAACAAAGCTAATAGACTCTCAGAGGAGCTTAAAATGGCAAACAATAACATTGAAGCCTATTAGGATGCCTTGAATGGTGCCTAGTAGGCTTCTGGTGTTTTAAGGCTAGACATGAAAAAGCTTAAAGATTATAACGATAAGCTTGTATAGTAGTTGGATTCTGTACGCAAAGTAGAGAAGCTAAAAAGCAAAGAAATTTAGGTAGCAGCAACTCAAAAGTAGATTTTAAACGTTAGTAAGAGTAAGGGGGTAGGGGGTGATATAGTAACCATAATTAAAGATTCAGTCTATAAGGATAGTCTACAATATAACGACCTTACTAAAGTATACTATACAATCGGTAAAGATAGTGTTAATATTAAGCTTGATGTATAGAATACATAGTATCTCTACGTCTATAAACATAGAGAATATAAGAATAAGAAGAACTTCTTTAAGAGACTTATAACATTCGATTGGAAAAAGAAGGATGTATATAAATATAAGATACACAATACAAATGATCTGCTTAAAGAAGATAGTATTAAAATAATAGAAGCAATATGAATTACTTTTCACTTAGAACATTAATAGATGATATTCTCCTTATTGTTCGTAATAACAATATAAGTGAAAGTGAGGATCTTTCAAGGGATTAGGTAGCGTCTTGGATAATACAATACAAGACTTATTTACAAAAGAAGAAAGAGGAACAAGATAAAGAAAACGACGAAAATGAACCAGATGATTCATTGTAGTCAACTGTTGGGCCAATTGAACTTATTGTAGATAAAATAGAAAAGAACGTAGATTGTGAAGATTGCTGCTGCGATACTATTAAGCGTACAAAAGATAAAATATACACAGTAAATAAAAGCGCTGATGACATAGTTAGTGTATGTGACAAGAACGGTTGTGTTATACAATATATGCATAAGCTTAGAAAGCATTATCATAACTTTAGAAGATACACTTACGCAGAGCCTGTATGCTGGTTTGATGATGGATATATTTACGTAGAAGGTGATGTGGATTCAATAGATTCTATATACATTACAGGATATATAGACGAATCTAAAACCGCTGATACCGAAGATGATATAACAATACCAGGCTGGATGATCCCTGACATAAAGAAAGCTATACTTACAAATGAGCTTGCATTTATGATTAAGAGACCTAGTGATGATAGTAACAATTCAACATTAGCTAGTGTAAAACCAAATGGTCCTCAAGATAAGGAAGAATAAAAAGAGTTATACGATCTTAGACATATATAGAGCGTATAATAAAATCAATGAGAACGTCCCATATTTGCGATATAAGCGCATATTGGACGAGTTTAATAAAGTTGTAAAGGATGAGATTTTAGAGCGCTCACAGCTATTTAAAATGCCATATGGATTAGGTAGTATATGTATAGTAAAATACAAACCAAAGTCATATACACCAAAGTCGTTATCTGTAGATTATAAAACATCTAAAGAAGAAGGTAAGAAGATATATCATTTAAACGAGCATTCTAATGGATACAAATACAGATTATACTGGACAAAGATACCTAGAACATTTCCAAAAAGATATATGTATCAGATACAATTTGTAAGAGATAATAAAAGGCATCTAGCACAACTTATATTCAATAAACAAGATTATATAAACATAAATGATATTCAAGTATACAAAATGTGAATCTGTTATAGCCAAAATAATGGCTGATGCAGATATGTCTGAAAAGAATATTCGGGTTACAGATATACGTGAATGGATATTCGAAGCTGTTGAAAAAATAGGTGCACCAGTATAGTATGTATAGAAGGAGTCTGGAGATGATTGTGTTCCTATATTTGAGATACATGAGAATCAAATACCTATACCAGATGATCTAGAATCTCTTACATCTGTAGCATATTCTGTAGACGGTACAAATTGGATGTAGGCAAGGAAGGATGAAAGTTCATTTAAACTGAAAGCAAATGCTCATAAGAATCCTAGTTATATTCCACAATAGCCACCTAGATAGCCTTTGATAACACATAGATCTTAGTTATTAGGTATTAATGGTTCAACGGCTGTATTAAACGTATTAAACAACAAAAATGTTAACGAACCAACATATTGGATTAAACCTGGTTGGATAGTATTTAACAAAGATAAAGGATTTGTAAAACTTTCGTATAAAGCAATTGCTACTGATGAAAGAGGTTATCCGCTTATCCCAGATTTAGCTTCATACCAAGAAGCAATATATTGGTACGTAATGATGAAGTTAAGCTTTCCTAAGTTCTTAAAAGGTTAGCTTGGAGGTAAAGTAAAATTTAACTAGAATACTTATTTTTACATGCAATAGCAGTGGAACTTTTATAGAAACCAAGCATATGCAGAAGCTATGATGCCTAATGAAAGCGAAATGTCTTCAATAAAGAACGAATGGACAAAGCTTATTCCAGACTGGGATTCTGATGACACGCTGTTTAATAACGTAGGAAAGAGATAGTTAAACTTTAATGATTACTACTATGGCTATTGATAATAATACATTCGTAAATAGCTTTGTAACAGGAATAGATAGTGATAGCTCTTTAGACAGAGTAAAAAACACAAGTTACTTAGAGGCTAAGAATATTAGGGTGCTATCATTCGATTCTACAAACCAACACGGATCAATTAAACCTATAAATGGAATAAAGTAGGTTGGATCAATAAAGGGCGAAAAGGTAGAGAGAATATTAGCTACAGGGGCAGTACGAGATAGAGGTGTAATTATATATATATCAGAGAAAAGAAATAAGCCAGAGTTTTGCATATCATGTTTTGATAATAAAATTGGCCAAGATAGTGATACCGATAGCCCTGTAAAAGAAATATAGAATATATCTAATATATTTAGATCAGAACTTATAGATTGGCCTACAGATAGATCAAAGTGGCCTAAGAATGTATCAATTACATTCAAATATGAAGGCGATGATAATATTAAGTTATATGTTGCTACAGGATTCAATCCTATAATGGTTTTCAATATAGCGAAATTATATAGCTATAATAACACGTCATTCAACACAGTATAGTCTTACCCAAAGATTATATTTCAAAAACCTAAGTTTATTAAATATGTAGATGGAACACTTAAGACATCTTACGTAAGCTACTCGTACTAGATATATAGCAATCACGGAGTATCTACAGATATATCTCCAGCTTGTTAGTCTATACCGGTGATTAATGTGCCATCAGATAGAACAGATGTATTAGGAATAAAGACCGATTAGTTTGATAAGAAAACTAATTGTGGTGTTCAGATTTTAATTAAGCCAGAGACCGTTTATTCTTTTCTTAACAGAATAAAGATATATAGAATCTCAGTATAGATTAACGGTTAGCTGCCAACAATCGAAGTTATATATGATTCTGCATACGAACCAAACAGAAACGGAGATTTCTTTGTAAACGATACAGGTCAGCAAGCTTTGGACACTATAACAATAGAAGAATACAACAGCATGTCTGGTGTACATATTATTCCAAAGGTTATAGAAAGCAAGGATAATATATTGTTTGCAGCAAATATATAGGAAAGATCAACTTTTATTGATACTGATCTGTTTAAAAAATGGGACGCTAGATCATTTAGAGCAAATGGACAAGGACAGATAATTCTATAGAATACATCCGGAGATCAAAAGGTAACATACAAATGGTCTGAGCTTAATGAATTATCTATAAGTAATGGATATATCGAAAGAGACTCTTATAACCCATATAATGATATAAACAAGCAATACTATCTTAGCGATTCGTACTGTATATATGACAAAGATAATTTCTACGGAGGAACAGGAGTAAATGTATCCTGGAGATTTACAGTTACATATATTCCTATTGATACTTGTAGTACTACTGGATCGAAAGAGATTGGAACAATGTGGAACGTTCTTAAGGTTAAGAATACACAGGATAGACCAACTCTTTATTTTGTTAATAAGAACGGCCTTTAGAAAGCCGACATTGAGATATCTACAGAAGAAGGTAGAATTAATAACTCATGGGTAACAAAGTCTCTTAAACGAAACGAATTGTATAGATACGGTATTATACTATACGACTCAACAGGAAGCCCTAGCCCTGTAAAATGGATAGCAGATATTCGTACGCCAAATTTGTATGATAAGTATTTTAATACTTTCATATCACATTACAACAATATGTACGACCTAGCATCAATTCCTCTTGGTATAGCATTCAATGTTAAAAATTTGCCAAAAGGATGCACTGGATATGAAATCGTAAGATGCTAGAGAAGAGAATAGGATATAGCGTCAATAGCATAGGGTGTTATTAGTAAACCAATAGTAGGATATAGCACACCTGAATGCCATAGACCAGATAGAACTACATACTTCCCTACCGGATTACTTACAACTGCAATGGTTGCTCAAGGATCAGTATTTAAGTATTTTACAGAGAATTATAATCCTGCTAATGACGATAAAAAAGCAGATGCGATACAAGCTGCTGGTAGAGTATGTGCATCAAATTTTGGTAATACATAGATATTCTAGTTTGTATCAGCAGAAACTACTTATTAGCCAGAATCTATAAAAGTGCTTACAAACAACAAAGACTTTAAATTAGAGCCACTTAGATATATTTTCGGTCAAAGCGGAAAGTTTTAGAAAGAGAAGCATATTGGAAACAAATATTTCATGAGCCCTGGTATTTCAAATACCAATATATACACAAAACCAGATTAGACTAATGATGATAAATCCTACGAGTGGAAGTACTATGCAAACAAAAGCGGTGGTGGATATACCGAGTATCCATACAAATCTTCTCCGTATATTCTTAAGATGCTTACGGCGCATTTGAAAACAATGTACTACAAAGCTGATGTGTCAGATAAAACGTGGACATGTTTAAGTCCTGGTAAGGTAGGTGAGAATATTAAGTATTCTGGATCAGATATGAACAAAATAGATGATAAGGTTTTTGCTTACATAAAACTGTACGAACAAGGATGTTCGTTAAGAAAAAGGATATGCGGAACAACTGATCATCTTATTGATTATGGTCCAAGCTCTATGGACGAGCATATTGATAACAACACAAAACTTGCTGATATCGATGATATATAGATAGCTTCTGAGTTAAAATGGAACGAAGTAATTAAAAGAACGTTTCTAGAAAAAGGCTCAAATTCAGATGTTAAAGACAACGGTAAATGGTGGCCAACAATAGAATATAACAATCATATAGATTCTGTAGGCAAATACTAGTTCTGTAATACTGTGTTTTATGGATGCGACGGAGCTGTTATAGACAGAGGTGGAACAGAAGGAGACGATGGCACAACGATTGCACACGATATGATAAATGGTGCAGATTAGGGAGATGTTATAGGAGATGATAATCCTGGATATATTCTAAGATTCCCATTTAGTACTGGAGGTAGATGCGCTTTGTTATCAATGAAAAATGATTGCGCAAATATGTTGTTCAATAGTATTGTTGGAGCATAGTCTTATTATAAAAACGTTGATAATAATTTATAGGAATTCAATTCTTTTTCAAGCTACTACAATGTCAATATTAATAGTATACCTGGGACAGTGTTGTGTAATATAAGAAAAACAGTAACTCCATATGATGGATGTACAGAGAAATCAATAACTGCTAGCACATATAGATCTGATGGTCAGTTTTTTACAAAAGCAAATGAGTGGAACGCTGTATTCGATGGAGATACTTACATATCTGTACTTGATTACACATCAATGCATAAAGCTACTTGCAACTTCTTAAAAGGAAAGGATGATATGGCTAGTAGAGATTACAGTGATTATAGATCACCTTCAATGATGCTTGGATATGCTATACCTGTAGAATCTAATATAAATTGTAGATTTGCATATGGTTACGAATTCTCAAAGAACTCTACAAATGAAGGTGCATCTATGATTTAGATTGAGCCTGCTAATGTAAACAATATGTATACTCAAACTGAGCCAGAATACTTGTTTAACACAACATATGCTGCAGAAAATAATAGTAGAATTCATGCTGCTTTTGACACTACAAATATAGAAGACTTTAATAAGAACGTTGATTATATGTGTAGATATTCTATGTTAAAAGAAGACAATGAGCATATTGATAGCTGGACTAAGTTCTAGAGCTCGAATTACCTTGACGTAGATAGTAAGTATGGTAAAATAACAGGTTTGAGAACATATAAGCAATGGCTTGTATTCTGGCAGTAGATGGCTACAGGTTTGTTGTCTGTTAATGAAAGAGCTATAACTGATAGCACAAATGGCACATAGTTAATACTTGGTACTGGTGGAGTGCTTAGTAGATACGATTATCTTGATCAAACAACAGGTATGCATAATGATGAATTATGTGACACTCAGTCTAGTTCTACGCTATATTGGTTTGATCATCATAACTAGGAGCTTAGATCGTTTGATGGACATGGTGTATATCCTTTAAGCAAGGGATCACAAGCTCAGAATATATTATACAAATATTAGGATAAAGATTCCGATCCTACATTGTTCTTTGATAACAGAAACAATGAGGTTGTATGTAAGGTAATTGGAGAAGATTCATTTGTATATAACGAAGCAGCAAAAGCATTCCCTTCAATTTATACAATACCGTTTGACGGAGCTATATAGTTTAGTAATAAAACTCTGTTAGTTAAGAATATAAACGGAGATATAAAAATCGCGCAGTGGGATGCAGATAATAAGTACACAACATCTTGGGAAGAGAAGATATTACCTACTTACATTAAGTATGTTGTGAATAGTATTCCTACAGCAACAAAAGTATTTGACAATCAAGAAATAATTACACCTCAAGACGAATTCTAGTATATTGATATATATGACGATAAAAAAGATAGAGATTCTTATTTTGGATTATCTAAAGAGTACAAATGGTCTACTGATTCCGGAATGAAATCAGAAGATGATCTGCATGGAAAGATAACTATAAGAGAACATAATTATAGATATGCGATACCTAGAGACAATAGAGCTAATGCATATGGCTCAAGAATGAGGGGTAAATATCTTGTATGCGAAATGTAGGATAATAAACCTAATACCAACGTTGCTATATAGTATATACTAACTAAATTTAGAGCATCATGGATTTAAGATAGAGAAAAAGAATAAATAATGTTCCAAGATATAAAAGTGGAGCCGATCTTAACTAGAAAGTTGGATTCACTGGACAATCTTAGCAGGATGTAGCTAATGATTTAACTAGCATGATTGGTAGCAATTCTCCAGCTGGATCAGTTGTAGCAGGATCCGGTAGCAGTAGTCCGTCTTTTAACATTGGATAGATGGCTCCTAGTAAATGGAATAATAAAGGTGGATTTAGTGATAATGCTACTGGATAGGTTATAGGTCAAGTAGGAAATGCAATCGGTGGAGCGTTTGACTAGAGCTCTAAATTTACTAATAACACATCAAGATCTCTTGGATAGTTTGGTGACCTTGCTTCAAAAATACCAGGTCCATATGGATAGGCTATAGGTGGAGTATTTAAACTTGCTTCAAATTATTCTGGAATAGCAAACTATAGTCACGGTAGTTCTGAGATGATGAACTAGGCTGGAACTACAGAAAATTCAATAAATGGAATAGGATACACAAGATAGAATGTAGCAGACACAAAAGCTGCTTATAATGATGTATCTAAGACAGGTTTGAATAACACAGTATCAAGCACTGCTACAGGAGCAACAACAGGTGCTGCTATAGGCTCAATTATTCCTGGCTTAGGAACAGTTGCAGGAGGAATAATTGGAGGTATTATAGGTGGAATAGGAAGCTTGTTTGGAGCTAGAAGAGCTAGAAGAAGATAGAATAGAATTGGAAAGAACGCTATAATACAGACAGATGTTATAAATTCTGCTAATATGGCTTCAGCTGACACTGTTGGACTAGAAAATAATTATTACGCAAATAATTACAACACAACTGGTGGAGTTCTGTATGCTAATAGGGGAAAGGATTTAAAATTAAGAAAACGAATTAATAGAGCTAAGGTATGATAAAATAGAAAGTATGGACTCCTAATGGTTATTAGGTTGGTCCAACTAATAGTATGGTAGGTAAAGGTGAGTCTATTATAGACTACACTAATGGTACCGGTACACTTGTAACTAAGGGAAAGGTTGGTGTAGATAATCAGCCTAGCTCTGTTAGACAAGATGATAGAAATGTAATAGCTGGAAACGATATAGACTGGACTAATGGTATGAAGTTCTCACAATAGATAGCGCCACTTACAGCTAGATTACAAATGTATAATGATATTGAAAAGAAGACAAATAAAAAGCCAAGCATGAGCTCGTTATCAAAGCAGACAATGCAGCTTCAAAGTGCCCAATTAGAGCGCGCTAAAGCCCCTATTTTGTAGGCTATGAAGAATATTACAGATAGGTAGGAGAGATAGCATTAGATCGAAGATTATGCAGCTTAGTTTAAAGCTAATTGTGGTAAAGATAAATTCGCTAATGGTAAGAATATGTGGGAAGGAGTAAAAGACTCTTTTAACAACTGGATCAAATCAGGAAAAGGAAAAGTATCGAACGCTACACTTGATGCTGGATATATGATTCCTGCTGTTCTTGAAAAGCAGATGCTTAATCATTGGATGAAAGAAAATCCATTAATGCCAAATATCTATGCTGCAAATAGATATGGCTAGTCTGCATTACAAACACTTAATAGATTAAGAATTAATCCTTACAATTAGTTGTAGAGTCTTAATCAAAACGACAGAACAGCATACTACAGAATGCAGTAGGATGGTGGATATACTGGAGGATAGAGATAGGCCGGTAGAGTAGCTCTTGCTCTTGGTAATGCTAGAAATGTAGCAGATGTACTCAATAATGCTGATTTGCAAAATAATAAGTATAGACAAAATTGGGCTACTGCTGCATTGGAAGAAGGAGGTCAAGATGCTGCTAGAAGACAAGCTGCTAACCAGTATGCATAGGAGGCTTATAATAGAGCGCATGGTGCTAAGACCAAGGGTATTGAAACACACTTATCAAATCTTGGTCTTATTGGTCAGAAGTGGTTAGCTCAGCGCATTAAAAATAAGCAATATGGAGATGTGCTTGATATGTATCAGCAAGATCTCGATAATAAGAAAGATGCGTTAAAAGCAATATATGGCATAGGTACTAATGATGCAAAAAGTGCAGTAACAAGTGTATTTACTTAGCCTAAGTATTCAGCGTTGAGAGATCAGATTGGTAATATTGCTCCAGGTTGGACGCCTAGTTAGTATTCTCCATTTTCTGGTGCTCCAAATATTCCTTACCAAAGCACTGGTATAAATAAAGGTGTATTAGGTTTGGAATATGGCGATTATTCATTAAATAAGCTTAATGCACCTTATGGGAAATATTGGTATATAGATCCAGATAAAGTTGCGGATTATGGAAAACAGTTTGTAGATTGGGGTAAGTCTCAAGAGGCTAATTAGGCAGCTAAATTTGGAACAGTAGATCCTATGATTATTGGGTTTACGAGCGATACAGCTGGAGGTTTTGGTGGAAATGGTCCATGGTTATTACAAACTAAACGAAAAAGAATTGCTGGTACTGATAGCTAGGATATATCTGGTATGAGATTTAAATGTGGAAAGGATAGAAGAAGATGATAGGAATGTATGACGAACCAGTAGCGGTACCTATAATCGATTTACTGGATAGCAGTATGATGTCATAGTACATTAGTGCTGCAAGAGAACAATATAACTAGGCTGTATAGGACCAAAAAGAGTTTGCTAAGGAATTTGGTGAACTCTATGGCCCTAATGCTAACATTAATAAGCAATTCTATGATTATACTAGAGGAGCTGTAAATAAAGGTCTTGATTATCTGTATCAGAATGGTATAGATCCTCTTAGATCTGCAGAAGGTAGAGCATATATAGCCAAGATTATCAGAGAGAGACCATATGCAGAAATAGCTAATCTTAAAGCTTAGAATGAGTCAATGAAGACTTATTAGAAGCATAGAGCAGAAGCTATGCGTAATGGTACATATGATTCAGACTTTGAGAAGTTTGTATTAGGTGGTAAGACATTAGAGTCTTGGGATCCTTCAACAGATGGAATTTGGACAAGGGAAGCTCCATCTAAGTATTCTAGCCTTAAGGATTGGACAAGCAATCTGTTTGACAATATGGAGCTTGAGTACGATCCAGAATTAACTAAATAGGCTGGTGGAATGTATTAGGTATATTCTAAATCGCCTAAGAAAATGTAGTAGATTCTTGATGCTAACATAAAAGATATGACAAAATCTGATTTAGGAAGATATTATCTTAATATGTACGGAGGTGATATAGATGCACTTAAGGCTGATATTATTAATCGTAATAGAGAGTATACGTAGATTGATAGACGACCAGATCAAGTTTAGATACATCTTAACGATCAATAGTTCTAGGCTAATGAAGCTGCTAAGAATAGAGCGTTTTAGAGAGAGTAGGCTAATCAAGAGCATAATTGGAGAATGTAGGAACTTGAAGCTAAACTTTAGAACGATCTTGCAAAAGAGAGTGCCAAATCTGAAGGCAAATCTGACTATAATCTTGTTGGAGATGTTATGACACAGGCCTCATCTACGCTGTAGAATTATTTTGCTACACATAATTTTGGTGAAAAGAATTATGGTAATAATCTAGGCTATTTAGCAAGAGCACAAGGTAGAGCATTTTCTAATAAAAACTTCAATATAAATGATGTTTCGTTCGATTTGCCTAGAGGTGGCTATTCAGCTTGGACAGGAGTTAACAAGAATAAACTTAATGCAAATTATGGCTATAACTATAACTCAAATGAAGTAAAGGGTAAAATACTTACTGAAGGAGAGCTTAGAATAAAAGCTTCATCAGCTATAACAGGAAGAACTAAGAATAAGACTTATACAGATAAATTATATAAGGGTGGCCATGTGCTTGGAGTAACTCCTGATGAATCATCTAGAAATGGTATAGCTATTGTTGGAAACGATGGTAGAATGCGAGTATATCAGAAGGTTACTGTATATACTACAGATGGAACATCTATAGACAGTAAGGGCAATAAGTATAAATTTATAGACGGTAAATGGAAAAACTTAACAACAGGAAAAGATGTTGCTAATGATGACGGAGGAAAGGCTTTGATTAAATCTTTAAAGAAGCAATAGGGTCATTATACAGCTTATCAAGAACTTCCTGCTGGAGATGTATCATTTGCAAAGAAATCATACACATCTAAAAAGGATAAAAATGGAAACACTGCAAAATATGTAAAAGATAAAGGTAATCTTATTCCTGGAACAGAGTGGTATGATAATGGTGGAAGTGTTACAATAAATGATTACGATGCTTCTACTCATTCTTCAAAATGGACTAATATAAATAAAACTTATAATCAGTATTATAAATAATAATTTATGGCGAATAGAATAAAGAACGTAAGTCCTAATATAATCCCATGGGGATCTGAAGGCAGTACTTACGACCCTATTGGATACATAAGACGTAATAATAGTACGCCGTATAGTAGGGTTACAAATAAATTTAGAAGCAATTTAGCTAGATATCAGAGTTCGTCTCCTGTTCAAAGAACTGTAAATAAAGGATACAAAGATTATGTTAATGTATCCAAATCGCTTAACAGAGAGGAACGTGAAACTAGAAATTTATCTGATACATACGATAAATTAAAAAGAGCTAAGGCTGTGAATGATGAACTTGCTATGGAGCGTCCATTGTTTAGACCATAGAATCCTGGATTCGATTTTACAGCTATAGGCAAGGAAATGCTTGGAGACCTATTTAGATCAACAGACCAAGCGAGAGCTAGTAACGCATCTGGAAAAGTAATGCTGAATAAAGAAACGTCAGCTACTGTTGATCTAGCAAAGAAGAACAAAGAGTTAAAGTTGTAGAGATTACAACTTTAGCAGCAATTACAAGATTATTCTAACAATAGAAGTAATTTATCAAATCAAGATAAGCAGAATATTATTAGAATAAACAATTAGATTAAACGACTTAATAATCAGATAAACAATGGCGAAGTGTATGAGCAAAGAGCTGAATAGCTCAGAGCTCAGCACGACGTGGACAATGTATGGGATTCTGTTAGAGAAGGATTAGCAGGAGCTGCAGGTTTCCTTTTTGATACATTTAGCAAAATGGGAGCTAGTCTTAGTGCCTCTAGTGCATTTGGCGTACATAATACAGTAAGCGATGTAACAAAGGAAACTAATAGTAAAGAGAAGTTTGCTTAGGCAGCCCACTAGTATATATACAATAAAAATATCGATAATAACAAGAGAAAGTATAAAGGTCTATCTTTAAAAGATTCTCTTGTTGCACAAATTGATGACTATACAGACTTTTAGAATTAGCTTAATGCAGAAATAAAAGGGGCGCAAGATGATTACGAAAAGCATGTAAGATATAGATAGGCTGACGAAAAGTGGTTCCCTATTAGCGATGATTACAATAAGAAGAAGTAGAGATACTCTAACGCTAGTGTATTTTCTCCAGAATATTGGCAATATGAAATGCCGTCACAAATAGCAGCTTCTAATGCGTCTACTGCAGGTAGAATAGCAGCAGCAATAAATACAACAGCTGCTATTGGTGGTGCGTTTTTAGGACCTAAGGGACAGGCGATATTGAATGTTGGATCACAGGTTGCCACTACTGCTACTGGTCTCGATATAGAAAATATGAAGTTTGAGAACAGAGGTGAAGTTAGTGATGCCAATGTAGATAAGCTTAAGTCAAATTTAATGGCTGGAGGCAAAGAGCAATACTAGAATATAATAAAAGACTTAAGAGAAAAGGCTAAGCAAGTATACCCTAGACTTAATATGAATCCTGATACAGAAAGTGACGACGAAATACTTCGTAGTGCATTGGCTGGTATAATAACATCAAATCATCCAGAGTACAGAAAAGCCGAACTTAGGGCACTTGCTGGAAGTAATGCGTTATTCCAAAAGGATAATATAACAACAGGATCAGACCTCATGGTACAGAAGGGTTTGCAGGTTGGAATCTTCGGAAGAGAGTTATACAAGGCAGGAAAAGGAACCATAAATTGGATTGCAAATAAAACTATTAAACGTTCAGCTAATTCTGCTACTAGTACAATAGAACACTCGGTTGAAGGAGCAGCAACAAATGCTGCTGCAGAAGCTGCAAAAGATGCTGTGAACGGAAGCAGATATGCTACTCTTAGAAAAGAATTTAACGATAGCTTTAGAAGCGGATTTGGATTAGGATAGGAAACAGCTACAGTTTTAGGACACGGAATGACAGGTCAGTACGTATATGGTACAATGACCGGTTTTGGAAAAGCTGTATTAGATCAGGCTAAAAAAGCTCTTCCTACAAGAGGTCAGGCATTTATTAGATTAGCTACACATAGAGCAGGATAGTACTATCAAGACATCCTGGATAAGATACCATTGACAGCAAGAAGACTTTCTGCATATGGTTTGAAAATGGGTAAAGTTTGGGCTGTTTCTTCAGCTTCTGAGGCCGCAGAAGAAGCCAGACAGTATGTTAATGCCGAGTAGGCAAAAAGGCAGCATATGGGCCTTGGAGAGCTTCCTAGCCTAGGTAGTTTGTTTGCAAATGAATATAGCGCAGGATCTAGAACATAGGCAGCAATATTGGCTGAGTTAGGAATAGGTGATAGTGATCTTCTTGACAACGAAGAGTTCTGGTAGAACTATAAGGGAGGCTTTGCTCTTGGAGGCGGACATACAGTTGCTATGAGAGCTGTATCAGAAATACCTGGACTTGTACGTCAAATATCTGCAGATTAGGCAATACTTAATGCTGGTATTACTAATCGTGTAATGATGCAGAACGAGCGAGCTTAGGGATAGTTATTTGCGAAAGAAGCTATGAAAGGTAGATCCAATATGGAGTATATTCTACATACTATGCAATAGCTCAAGTAGGAAGATGCCAGAAGAAAGGATCATACTTATTCTAGTGACGAATGGGATTCATCAATAAAAGCTGCGTAGGATATAATGAGAATGACATTAAGTCCTACTACTAAAGCAATAATGGAAAAACATGGTATACAGTATGGTACAGACAAATACGCAGCGGCTGTAGCATCAGTATATCAGACTGGCTAGAACTCAGACGAAAATAGAGATTAGAGACAGAAGGCTATAGACGAGTATAACTAGATTATCCACTCAGTATAGTTTAATTAGGCTATTGATGAAGAATTGAGAAGAAGACAGAGTGGATCGTCTATAGAAAGTCTTGCTTAGCAGAGAGCTGATAAAGCTAGACAAGAAGTTGAACAGAATGCTTAGTCTCTTGAGGAATTAGGCTAGGAGATAGATTTGATATCTGCACAGTCTGAATAGGACAAACTCAATAGAATGACAGGCCCTACCGGAATAAGCAACGTTGAGGATCTTCGTCAAAGAACTATACTTGTAGGATAGCTTAGAGGTTTGCTTAAGCTTAGAGCTGATTGTAAGACTTCTGATGGATTCTTTAATATGCTTAGAGACAAGTTTGGATTGCATACTATAAGAGAAGATGCAGCTAAAATACACAAGTCTATAGATAGTGATATAAAGATTATTTCTTAGAGATTATCTTAGCTGTCTGGTATTAATCTTGATGGACTTAATGATGCGCAAGTAATGGATAAGCTTGACGCTATGGGAGCTATCGAATAGTTCTCTGATGATATAGAAGAGAATACAAGAGTAAGAGCTCTTCTTAATGCAGACGCAAATCTTATATCAGATAGGTAGAAGATGTTCTCTGATGGTTTAAAAACCGAAGGAAATGGTAATACTAAATTCAGTAAGTTCATAGACGACGTCATGGCTACCACAGAGCGAAACAAGGCAATAGATTGGGCTTTGGCAGATGCTATTAATGATCCTTACGGACAAAAGTGGAACCAGGATAATACGTCTACAGGAGAAATAAATACAGAGCATAAGGACACATAGTCTCATGTAGAATCTCTTACAAAGTAGGAGAATAAAGTATATACTCCAGAAAATAATTATTCTGTAGAAAATAATACTTTCGAGAATACTGATAGACCTTACGTTCACGATGATCTTGAACTAAAGATAAAAGAAGATAAGCTTGGCTCAGTAGGAAAGCTTAAGGGCAAGATTGATGATATGATTCTTAGAGGTAAGAGCTATGATAAAATAAATAGATGGTTACAATCTTCTAAGAGATATAAAAACATTATTACCAGAAATGAAGACAATGCCAGAATAATCGAAGATTACATCAACGATTAGCTTCTTAATGCAGGATTAGAGCCTAATAGAGCAATTGTAGAACAATCTAAACCTGAAGACGAATTAGCAGATCCATTTGAAAGGCTTAATAATCTTTCCGAACAAAGACAAGAAAGAAATGAAAGAAGAGCTAAGATAGAGGCAAAGAAAAGACTTCTTAAGTCTAAAATGAAAGCTGCTATTAAGGAGTGGGCTAGATCTGGTGAAGCTTATTCTGGTATAAGCCCTAAGTTTTTATCAACTCTTGCAAAACTTGTTGCCTATGGTACGCAGCAGGGATATTATTCTTTCAAAACATTTCTTGACGACATTAAAGATATGCCATTAGATGCTATGGATATTCCAGATTTAAGCGGAATGTTATCATATGTATATCTTAGTAAATCTAAAGAATAGGCTGGTACTGTTGTCGAGAATCTTGATTCGGAAGAGAATGTTCTTAGTGTTGGAAGCGTTTAGAATTATCTTAAAAATGACAAGGAAGATCAGACTGAGCAGCTTAAGCAAAATGTAGGAAATCTAGTACAGCAAGTAAAATAGAATCTATCAAACATATATAATATTGAATTAGCTATACAGAAGATTGCAGATCAATCATTAACTCCATTTGATAAGACGAGTATATCACAGTATATATTGGATATAGACAAGCTTACAACTGAAGATTAGTTAAAAGATGCTATAAAACAGCTTGGTAACATAATACAGAACACAAATTAGGTATATAGCGATCTTACTGATTAGTTAAACAATCTGAATAATTAGAAGGATATTCCACAAGATCCATTAGTAACAGATTACAATGATCTTCCAAAGACTGTAGCTTAGTTAGTTCTTGAGCTTGAAGATGCTTGTAATACACTTGACGCAATAGCAAGTACAATAGCTGATGTAAAACCTACTACATAGCCAGAAAGAGATGCAATAAACGATTTATCTATATAGTTAATGAGAGCAGAAATAGCTCTTGATAATCTGTTATAGGATAATGAAGCTTAGGCTGTAAATGTATCTTAGGAGAGAGACCTTATAGATAATGTTATTATGAAGTTTAATAACAACAAATCTATATGGGGAGACGCTAGTGAAGAGATACTTGATTGGTGGTTTACCAAGTATGCAAAAGATAATGTAATACTTCCAAGAGATAGTAGAAATACAATCACAAATGGAAGCGATAATCTTACGCTTGATTATAATCAGAAAATAACTGATTATATGAGACTGTATGGAAATAGATTCCAGCAGAATCTTAGCGAAATCGAATCTGATTGGTACTGGAGATTACTTAAGAATTACTTCGGAACGTTGCTTAATAATGCTCAAGATTATATTGAACAGAATCCAGATAACCCCATGAATTCTGTCCTTTAGGACAATATTAATAGAGGTAGATTGCTTATATCTGGCTTTGCTAATAAGTATGGAAAGTAGCTTGATGATTCATACATGGATACAGATGCTTCAATAATTAGAGAAGCAGAAGAGCTTAATAAATAGGAGTTTTTGTGGTACGAATCCGGTGGTAATAACTACATCTCTGGTCAAGGTGTTGGAACAACATTGCATAGACCTGGAGTAAAAGCCATGTAGGGGAACAAAACCTATGTTGAGTGGAGCAATCAGCCAGACTTTATTACCAATGGTAAGTTTGAGATTGTATTCAAGAATGCTACAGAATACAGCAATAGACCTTACTTGAGAATTACATATAAAGGACAGTCTATAGAATTGCACATATACGAAGGTGGTGACGAAAGTAGAATGGGATATCAGCAGCATCTCGTCGATTTATGGAAGTTCTGTTAGAAGCATAAGAACTACTCATTAAGAGTTATACCTACAAGAACAAACGGATCACTTATTTATGATCCTGCATTTGTTGGTTATAATGAAAACTCTCCAACAGTAGAGGGTTTACATTCTGTTGTTGGCAACATAATGAGTCTTGATGATACGTATTCTATCGACCTTAAGAGCAAATAGATTGGTATAGTAAAGTAGGATAAGAAAGGTAATATGAATGTAATGAGTCTTGATGGCTTAAATAGTCCTATACATACTTTAAATAGCGCTAGAGTAGGAACATAGAATACACCAGTAGGTTCTACTGTATATTTATGGCATACAAACTTCGATGAAAAGAAAGGTAACTAGACTACAATTCCAGTTATACTGTATCAGTCTAAACTGTCTTAGAATCAAGCTGATTCTCTTGTAGACTTATTGAGAGCATACGCTTAGGGATAGGTTAATTATAACGGATACAATACATATGATCTTATTAAGATGCTTGTACATGTTAATGAAAATAATTAGCCTAACTACAGAACAAATCAGACTAGAACAATAACATTCTCTTCAAACAAATAGATTATTATAGGATTACCTCAGTACGACGACAATGGTAAACGTGTAGAAGGAACAGGAGAATAGTATGATCTTACAAGTGAGCACGACTTAGAGAGACTCAGAACTGATTTGAGATCTGTTGGTGTTGCCTTTGAAAAGACTATGCTTAGCCAATAGCTTAACTTTACAAATAACTCTGTTATAAATAATGTAAAGCATTACTTTGAAGATAATCCTAGCGCTAATACATTTGTTGCTCCGAACGGCTTAGAGTTTAGTAGAGATGACTTCTTTGATCATGATGGTAATGAAAGAAGAAAGAGTACGTATGCCGGTTATCTTATGCGCCATCAGTATACCTAGACATCTGTTATCGGTTAGAACTATACTGCTACTTATTTTAGAGGCCCATACTTGGTTCCTAATACAAAACAAGATGATCGTATAGACGATATACTCACCGAACAGCAAAAAGAAGATTCAATCTCAATGCCTAGACTAAACTCTCTAAAAGATCTTTTAAAGCGATCTAGAGGACTCAAATTATAGGTTCAGCCTAATAAGCTTAGAGATATAACAGATGGCGATAGAGAGAGAATGGATGCGTATTTAAAGCGCGTTATAGGTGAAGGTAACTATGAGATAGGTAAATAGTTAAATGATGATATACCTGCAGATATGGCTGTTGCCGGAAAATGTATGTCAGATATGGTCTACATTGGTAATAGAGTAGTAAATGGCGTATAGTATCACGAAGCATTCCATAGAGTATTAGAGTTGTTGTTGAGGCCTTCTGAAAGAGAGAAGATATACAATTGGTATAAGAATAGAGAAGGTAATGATAAGATGTCTGATACAGAGATTGCAGAAGGGTTAGCAAATCTGTATATGGATGCTCAAAACAATTATGATGACAACGAATTCTCTAATAATAAAGTAGTAGCTCTTTTCTAGAAGATTAAAGCAGGTGTATAGTTCGCTAGAGATCTCGGAAGCATTAGACTTACACTTTTGTCAGCAGTAATGTCTACAGGTTGGTACAAAACAAAAGCTGGAAGCAAGATACGTAAAGAAAACCTTGAGCGCTTTAAGGCTAAGTTTGGCGATTCTCTTCATTATGATGTTTACAATCAGAAGACTGGCATGAAGCACAGCTTTGAAAATATCTTAAACAACGAGCAGCTCAATGATTGTGTTGGAACTATAGCTTTTTATATAGTAGAGAAGGCTCTCGAAGAGGGAAGGGTTAACGCTGTTGGAGATAATATAGATCAACTTACAATTACTGGTACAAATATTAAAAAGCTTATCGGTGTAGATATGATGAAATAGCTTATGGGTGAAGATCCAGAAGTTCCAGTACCAGAAGCTTAGGCTAAAGCATTCTAGGAAATATTTAAGCAAGGTAAAGAAAGATATATAACTAATAAAGATGGAGTAGCTATAGGGAAAGAATAGTATTATCCTAATTTTGCAGTTATAGCTGATAGAGTTTACGCAAAGATTGCCAACATAAGCAAAGAAGGTGTTGTTAGAAATACTAATGACGAAGATATGCAGGAATAGCTTGAGGCTGGTTCTGCTGGAGCTTATATGGATTATGTTGGTAAGGAGTCTTACGAAATGAGTAAACTTCAAAGCGTATCTCAAAAAGCTAAATTCTTCTTTGGTACTGTACCATATGTTAAGTGGGCTAACGCAAATAATCATGAAGAAGGAATTGAGCTTGACACATCACATAGTTTGTTTGGTGATCCTAGATTTATGCCTCAGACAGAAGTGTTTAGTAAAATGTTTGAACAGCTCCACAATGTAAAGACTGTTCAAGAGCTACATGATGAATTAGCTAGACTTGCTTCACAAGATCCTATGTTCTTCTATGTATATTCTACGTTTAATGAGTATTTCTAGGCTCAATACATAGATTACAATAAGGCAACCGGAGAAGGAATCAACTATAACGCAGAGTCTGTTGTGACACAAGTATTCCAGGCATTAGTTGGTCAGAAGTATAATTTTATGATGACAAGATCATCTACTGATAAAGATGGTCGTGTTAGTGTAAGAATGTCTAACTTATCTGTCGATAGAGATACACTTAAATTCTCACAGGATTGGTCTAAGAGATTAGCTAATGGTGTTACTGGCGTTGTGTCAACAGTAAGAGATCAGAGTGGTAGAATCTTATTTAACAGAGATAGAAGAGGTGTTGTTTATAATGCTCCTGGAAACGATATATTTAAGCGTACGTCAAACTGGATTAAAGATATATGGACTCAGGCTAATGCTGGTAATGAAATAAAGATAGGTAATAATACATATGATATTACAAGCCCTGTTTAGTTATCTGAAGTTATAGATAAGATTACCATAACACTTAATAAGATAGGTATACAAATTGATAGCGATACTATTAATTATATGCTTATTAACAAGTATGGTGAGTTTAGCGCTGATTCATTTAGATAGATGCTTAATGAAACAACTCTTGTAAGCTTAAGTAAATTCTTAAATCTTCTTGATTCTGTTATAGGAAACGCTGGTTAGATTAATGTAGATCTCGATACACTGTATAACAAAGATTCTTTCGTAAACGAGCTTGCTAAGTATTAGTCTATGAATAATAAAGTTAAGAACGAGATGATGAACCTCTTAACTAATAACAATAAAGCATATACTTAGGGAGAAAATAATACAGTATCAGATATACTTGCAGATATATAGGACGAAAGTCCTAATAATCAGGCTAAGTAGAGAATATAGAACTTCTGCTATAACAAACACTCAATTGTTCTTAGAAGAATAGCTCAGAATGAAGGCAATAAGATAGCTAAGATTCTTATGAATAATTATGCCGGATTCAAGACTGACTAGAATGATGATTACGGATCTGATTACAATTAGGTCTCAGAAGTAGAGGACTACATGTCTAAGGTTACAATGCTTATTAGCGGAGGATTGATCTATCCTACAATGTCTGATAAGAAGACATATATGTATTTACAGGCTTCAGATCAAGCTATTAATGGATTTTTGATTCCTGGTATAGATTATAGGTTGATAAATAAACTTATATCTAGTTCTGATAATGAGTAGAAGGCAGCTATTAGAGGAGAGCTTCTTGGTGCACTTCCTAGAATAGTTACAGATACAACAGGTAAGACTATAGTAAGGCCATCTGATTAGGTTTTGGATATATTTATAGACTACGCTAAAGATGAAAAGGCAGCTATACTTGAGTGTATGCATCAACTTGGATACTTTGAAGGTGATACAGCTATAGATGATACTGTAAAGATAAAGAATTATCATACACCTAATAAGTATAAAAACAGTAAAGGCGAAACGGTTAGCGTAGAGCCTAATGGTACAAGATTCTCATCACTTACATCTATACTTGATGATAATGGCAACAGAATTAAGTTTAACGACCCCAAAAAGAGTAGTACAGAATGCTTAAAATTAGCTGATAAACAGTTCTTTAATAAGAGTAGAGAGCAATAGAGAAATATAATGGCTAGAGTTCTTGATATCTAGTTTAAAGAGGAGCTTAAAAAGGCTATTAAACTTGGACTTGTTAAAGGTGATATAAACAACTATTACTCTTTACAGAATGTTGGACTTAGCTGGAATGAGTTCAATTCAATTAGACAGTCTTTTGCTGGAACAGAAGGTATTACAACTCTTGAACAGATGAATGCTGCAGCAGTTGTAGCAATGATGTCAGATATTTCTACAAGATCTATTATTTCTGTACAAGAGGTAGAGAGATTGTTCGGTGGTCATCCTGCGTTCTATAAATGGAAGTATAGCGAAAACGAGCTAGAAGATAGATAGACTGATCAGCTGAAGCGTCTTGGCGGACTTATTTCTACAGGAGCTAATCCTAGAACAGATTTCCAGGACGATTCCGAATCACAGTATACATGTGCGCAGGTTGATGATTTCATGGTATCTTCTGAAGCTGACAAGATGCATGATGGCAATATTGACGATGTTTATCAGAATAGCGTTGAAAAGATGTTTATGCAAGCTAATACAAAAGAAGCTGTATATAACAAACTTGTACGTAGTGGCAAAAGTAAGAAATAGGCAGCTGAGATAGCATATGCAGAGCATAAAACACAAAAGGATTTTGAAGAGTTTAGAGATAAATATCTTGATGAAAATGATAAGGCAAGAGTAACTAAGAAGTATCAAGCAGAGTATAAAGCTTATGCAGAAAAAGGTATAAACGTAGCAGATGGTTCTGCGTTTATTACAGACAGAATGTGCGAAAAGCTTTTGAGGTCTCTTGGACTGTATAACAATAAAGCTAAATAGCTGTTTGCTATGCTTAGAGATCCAAATAAGCAGTATACATTCAGACAGAAAGTTGACGCATTTGCTGAACTTTAGGAGTTTATTGTTGGTGCTCAGAAGTACAGTGCATTCGGACACAGAAATGATGACCAGCTTGGAAGTTTGCTTATTCCTTATTATAATAAGATGGCGTTGTTCCCTATATTCCCGTCTATCGCTATGGGAGATATGGGCAAGGTATACAATAAGATGATAAACGAAGGCGTAGATATGCTTTTGTTTGATTCTGCCGTAAAGATTGGTAATAAACATAACTCTGAATTCAAATAGGGTAAAGGTATAGAAGAACCATTTGTTACATTTAAGTAGGATCTTAGATACCTTAGAAAACAGCTTAATACTGACCCTAATGGTAAAACGGAGATGAATCTTGGCACACAGACGGCTAAGGTAGCACTTGCTAGTTTGATATTGGATAGAACTAATTATACCGATTCTCTTACAGGAGATGCTATTTCTGGATCTTAGATTCTTGATAATATTATGGATTCTATAAAAGAGCTTTCTGATATCGGTGTTAAAGAAGTAGATGATTTATTCTTTACTAATGACGAGTTTGATATTCAAAAGTTTGCTAAGTTCTTAAATGACGAGCTTACATCAAGAAATGCTAACAAGAATACAATTGATGCCATTACAATTAAGGTTGACGATGCTGATGGTAGTAAACACTTAAATGTGCCACTTGCAGCTCAATCTGATCCACACTGGATAGAGAGTATTCTTACATCTGCTCTTAATAAGAGAATTATAGATGTTAAAACTCCAGGAAATGCATTCTATCAGAGATCTGTATTCGCTATGGAGGGTAATGTAATCTCTGATGATGAGTACGACAAATTACCAGCTGCTGCTAAAAAGCTTATTAACTGGCAGACTCTCAACGAGGGTAAATAGCTACAGTTTGTAAACAATGATGGCAGTATGGATGCTGTTATATCTATAGACTATTTTGAGCATATAATACCGGAAGGAATGTCTTTTGATTAGGCTAGAAAGTGGCTGTTTGATAATAAGATTATAGGTAATAGAAGTGATGTAAAAGCTAATACTATTGGATATCGTATTCCTACACAGGCTCAATCATCTATACATGCTTTACGTTTTGTAGATGTACTTCCTGTTGTAAAGGATACCATCATTCTTCCTAGAGAGTTTACTAAAGTAACTGGTTCGGATAAAAAATATCAATGTTCAAACCAGTATAATATAAAAAATTCCTTTAATTGCTGGGAACTCCATATAAAGTGGACAATCAGCAGCCAAGTCTCTATTTAATACGTTTATAGAGAAAGGTTCAACGACTAAAATTAAATCATAAACAAACATACGTATATCGTTATGAAAACAAAAATTACAAAAGAAAGTAGAAATCTACTAATAGCATTGTTGCTTGGAGATGGAACAATATGCAGTAACAATGTATTCAAACTTGCTCACGCAGAACAGCAAAAAGATTATTTAGAATGGAAAATTAAATAGTTGAATTACGCAGGTATAAGAAACAACGGATTGAAATCATATGTAAAAAAGTGTGGGTATAATACCGGTGTGAATGTATATTATACTTAGCTTAATATAATTCCTTTTATTAAAGTTCTTAGAAGAGTTTTCTATAAGCCAACTAAAGTTTTGGGAAATAGAAAGCTATTAAACCGATTAGATGCAAAAGGAATAGCTATTTGGTACATGGACGATGGCCATATAAACATTCGCAAAAACAAAGATGGCAGGCCAATGGGATTTTATATAAAAATAGCTACATGCTTACCAAAAGCCGAACTTTAGATAATAATAGATTATTTTAAGGAAGTTTGGGATGTAAGTTTTTATATGTTTCACGAAGGTAGAAAAGAAGATAGTTTTTCTTTATGCTGCGGCACAAAAGAGGGTTTGAAATTTATAAATATAGTTAAAAAATATGTACTACAAGTTCCATCAATGGTACATAAAATACAATATGATTTAAGCTAGAGGAGACGTCCTCTAGATGTACCCAAATAGGGGAAATTGGGAACACCGAAAGGTGAAGATATAGTCTGATCTACATAGTAATATGTAGTTAACATAAATGTTTGATATTGATAAACTGTATTTAGCATCGTTAGCATATAATGTAAAAGACAATAAAGCTAGTATAGAGTTTGATAAAGATACAAAACAGTATTATTAGAACAAGCTTCTTGAAAACTATATGACACTTCTCAAGGATAATGAAAACTCTATATAGATATCTATGAGGTCTATTGATAATGATACAGAACTTGTAGAAAGCATAGCAAATCAGTTCGAAAGTGCAGGTTCAACAAAAACATTACCATACAACTTCTATACACTCCATGAATAGACAGATAGACGTAGAGATTACATTACAGGTAAACTTGGTATTGCACCATTTGCTCTTAATGTAACAAACTAGGCTCTTACAATGGCTTATGGAGTCAAATTAAAGGAATCAGAATTTACTAAGCAGACTCCATTTAAGCGTATAGACTTACGTGATGATAAGAATGGTAATGCTGTTATGTCGTGGCTGTCAGCATTTATTAATGCTCACTGTGATATCGTAAAGGATCCATATGTTTCAAAGATAAATGTAAATAGCTTTACATACAATATGCTTAATTTCCTTGTTAGAACAGGTTAGGCCGATAATTCAGTTTGGTTTATCACACAGCCTATTATTAAGGATATGGCATTCGCTGCAGAAGCTTCTAGTGGACACTATGGTAGAGATTTAACAAAGAGTAAATATAGAGCTTAGAAAGATGCTACAGAGAAAGCTTTGAGGCAGTATATAGCAGGGTATTTAGGTATTACTGTTAATAACGATTCTGAACTTTATAATAACTCTGATATACGTAGAGAAATTAACTATATCAACTCAGATATTAATTCTGCTAATACTGATACAGTTGATCATGATTAGAGGAGAATTGACATAATCAATAGTATGTTTAAGAGTGATAAGTATTTAAAGAGTTATGCTCTTAAATATACAAGAAAGGAAGACATGTTAAAGGATCCAGACTTCTGTAAAGCTCAGATATAGGTATATAAAGCGTGGAATATATTACAGCCATTTGTAAATGATATTTCAAAACTTGTCTAGCTTACTAAGATCGATACAAAGAAGTAGGGTAACACGCTTGCTAAGCAGCTGTTATACAAATAGAAATACGACTAGTTCTTAAAGGATATCTAGCAAGGCAATACATCTTTTGAACCAGAAGGCGTTATGAAGATGATGACACACTCTTGGATTGATAAGAAGACTAATTCATTTATGAAAGCAATGAAGAGTATTCTTGCTGGATAGGTATTTGAGGCTACTACATCTTATACTTCATTAGTTGGATAGCTTGGTCAGTTTATGAATAACTATTCATAGACAGAAGATATAGCAAACAAACTTGATAGAAATATTTCTCAGTGTATTAAATCACTATTTATTAGAGCTTATGCAGAAAGAAATAATATAGATGTTAACAGATTGTTCTTTGGTAACAACACTATAGCTGATAGACTTGCTAATATAAAGCGTAGGATTAACAATCCTGATGACAAGCTATTCTATTTAAGAAACAATAAACTGCTTACATCTTTAGTTGAATCTGATCAAGTAAAAGATGAAACTACTATTGGTAATAATGGATAGATTTATCCTGCACCTAAATTTGTCAGTACATTCCACAGTATATCAGAGTCATCATTTAACCAAGATGATTTAACTGATGCGTGGGAGGAGCTTCTTGATTATCCAGATGATTAGGAGTTAAAGGACTTTGCTAGAGACCTTGTAGTTTACGCGTGGTTAACATCTGGCGAGAAGTCAGGTTTCAACAGATTCTTTAAATATGTTCCTAACTCATGGAAGATTAAGAGCGGATTTGTTGGACATGTAGAGTTCTGGTTAAATAAGTTTAATACAAATCTTGAAAGCGATGTTAGAAACGCTATTATAGACGATATACTTAGAAACAATTGGAATGACACTGATTTTGTTCCATAGTATGATTATATACGCAAAAACCAAAGGAATTTTACCGACTCTGGAATATACGATCCATAGTTAATGAAGCCTCTTGCTTTGTGCGGATATACATAGAACGGAAAAGGTGAATGGGTTACAACTATAAATAGACTTGATAATGGTCAGTATCCTAGATATATCACCGTAAAAGATGAGATGACAACAAAAGGCAATAACAATTCTAATAGAGCGCTTTACAGATTAGTAGGAGTAAGTAATTTTGATGGAATAAAAGATAAAGATACTGGTAACACAAGTTTAACCGAAGTACCTATTTACGCATTATGTAAAAAGAGAGGTTTACACTTTAAGGGAAATGATATATTCGAATTTGGTAATAGTGATTTTGGATTTGCTATGAACTATATTGGTTATCAAGAGAACGATTCGCAGTATGCAAAACTTATCGAACAGATCAAATAGAAGTTCTATATTGATACAAAGAAACTAGAGCCAGAAGAAACTAAGACAGAATCTCCTGTAAAGAATACTGATGTTACAACTGTTAGATCAACCGGTAAGTCTGGAGGAATTACTTATAACAAAGAATAGCAAAGTGCTATAGTGAACGCAGTATCGTTCTTAAAGACTAACACAGATCCTACATAGTATTATGTTATCGAAGGTAAAGCTGGTACAGGTAAAACTACTATAGCTAAAGAAATTCTTAAAGAGTTCGAAGATGAGTAGATATATGTTGCAGCAGTATCTCATAAAGCTAAGGGTGTAATAAAGAATAGTTTTGGAGAAGACGCAAGAGGAAAGAAGTTCTTCAGTATAGCAGGTTTGCTCGGAATGAAGGGTATTAACGATAATGATACATAGACAACTAAATTCCAGGTAGGTCTAAAAGTTCCATTGTTGGACAATCCTCCAGCATTACTTGTTATAGATGAGGCTTCAATGATAACAGAAGACGTTCTCAAAAAGATCATTGATATAAACTCTAGTCTTTCTAGACCATTCTAGATGTTATTCTTGGGAGATATAGGTCAGATACAGCCAATCAGAGATGAACAAAGCGAATTCTATAGAATACATAAGGATCTTTTAAATAAAAAATCTGACATATTTAATAGTAAACACAAGTCTAAGCTTATCACTAGAGTTAGATAGGGTGAGGCTAATCCAATATTACCATATGCTGATTATTTCTGGGAGAACTCTTAGAAAGAAAATCCAGAACTTAATCCTACACAACACATTGTTAGAAATAACCAGATTACAGATAAGGGATCTTTATTATTCTCTAACAGTGAAGCAGAGGTTTTAAACTCTGTAATCAAGGCTGTAAAGAATGCCGTAGATAAAGGTCTTACTAATCATGTAAAGATTGTAACATATCACGTAAACGAGAAGACTGAATTAAACCAGAAGATTCACGAAACTTTATTTGGTAAAGATTCTGATTATTCAAAAGGTGATTTTATAATTTTGAATCAACAATTCGATGTATTGCCATATGTTACTATGGAAAATTCTACAGAGATGCAGATTACTGGAATAAAGGATATTGAAGAAGATGAAAATGGAATTCATATACTAAGTATCGAAACAAATGGTTCTGCATATGATGTTCACAATGGAACAGAACGAAAGAATTGTACAATACAAGTAGTATCTAGAAATGATATTAAAAAATACAAGGATATACTGTAGGAAATGGCTACCAAAGCAAAGAGACAAGCAAACGGACCACACAAAAGAGAGCTTTGGAAATAGTTCTGGAGATATAAAGGACTTTATGCTGATGTTGATTTCGGTTACGCTATCACAGCTCACAAATCTTAGGGTTCTACATACGATATCGTAGTTGTAGACGAGAAGGATATAATGGGTACAACAGCTACTTCTAATCAAGAGAAATCAGAGCTTATCTATACTGCTTTAACAAGACCTAGAAAGACTGCTATTGTTATATCAAGTGTACCCGTATCTAATCCTTATACTGGAGATATAGAGAACCCATCTTTACCTAAACAGGCTGAGAGAAAGATCGAATATCATCCAGGAAACTGGACCAGATAGGAAGTTAATGATAACCCAGACGTGTTATACATATTTGGAGACAACACAAATAGAACTTCTGGTAGTAATCTTATAAGCAACGATAGTAAGTACGCTAGAACTTATGGATTAGGTAAGATGTTCCCTAATGCAACAGCAGCTGTAATTAGAGGCATGGATAACTCTATGCCTGTATCTACGCAGCATTGGTATGATCCTACAACTGGTAGAACCAGAGATGCTGGTAGATGGAATGATTCTGATATAGAAGATTTCAAGAAGGTTATAGACGCAGAGTTTTAGGCTATTAAAGACGAATGGGACACAGGTAAATATAGAAAAATATATCTCCCGTCTACAGGTTTGTCTAATGGTAAAATCTCACAGATTACAGAAGCACGTACTCCTGTGTTGTTTAAATATCTATATGATAAAACTGCAGATTTAGCCAAATATGTTAGTACTGAGCATAATGCATTTACTAGAACCGACCAAAATACTAATGATTTTTATTCAGAGGATGGTAAGACACCTTTAACTATATATAGAGGATACGCTTTAACAGAAGATAGAGAAGCTAAAACAATTAATGAAACTGTAGGTAAAACAGCTGTAGATTACGATGAAACTCTTAATGGTGCACTATACTTTACATCAAGTGAAGAAGAGGCAGCTGATTATGCTAAGAGTAGAACAGACAAATCTCCAGAACCACCTACGGTAGAACATCCAGAAGGGAATAGAATCAATAGGCACTATACTGGAGATTACGCTAAAGTTAGTAAGTTCCATATTCTTTCTACAGCGAAAGTAGAACACTACAAAGATATTAGAGATTATGCTAAGAACGGAAAGAATTCTACAGCTGACGTAATAGTGCTTGATAGTGGCACAATGTGGTCTGACAACACTGAGTATGTTGTAAAGAATCCAAATGTGATAGTCTTTGCTATGGAAAAAGGATAGAGTAATTTATAGCAAAAACAGAATAATAATCCACAAGATTATACAATGAACTCTGGTGGAGCTTATGGTGGCGATACATATTGGGATGTTATTGGTAGATCATTTGGTCTAACAAATATAAATCATTTTAGACCTATAGATAATTAGAATATGTCTAAAACTCTTAGGGATAAAAATGTTAAACCTTTCCCAATTACTCATGAACAATCTAACTATGCAAGAGAATAGATAAAACAACTAACTGGAAGAGAGATTCATTAGGATCTTGCTGGAGAATTACTTGCAAGAGACTTTTATCAGGTAGATAAGTCTGACGGTGTATTCGCTATAGCTAATATAACTAGTTCATAGAAATCTGTAGAAGGTGGTACTAATATGGCTGTACAAATTGGTATTAAATAGGGCAAACCTGTACACGTATATGACTTGAACACAGAAATCTGGTATTAGTATAATCAATCTACAGGTAGATTCGAGGTAGAAGATACACCTGTATTAACAAAGTCTTTTGCTGGAGTTGGTACTAGAAATATATAGAACTATAAAGTTAATAAAAACGGATAGTGGGTTGATAGAGAAGATTATGTAGGATACGATAAAGCTTTGAAGGCTGCTAACGCAATAAAGGCTGTATACTAGAAAACATTCTCTAAAAATGACTATAAGGTAAAGAACGAACAAGAAATAAAAGACGATCTTAAATAGCTCGGAAAGAGAAGATAGGACGACTGTAATAAATAATTATTATGACGTGTTTGTTAAGAAATAAAGAAAACGAAGCGTTGTTAAATGAATATGAGGGTATTTTAGGTAGCCGAGAGGCTGCCTATTATGCCTTATCATAGAACAACGGATATCCTTTAGATAAGGATTTAAATGGTAAAGACTCCGCACTGTATAAAGATTTATTACAGCGTAATGGAGGTAGTAGAGAAAAAGCCATATTGGAGAAGGCTACTATATTTACGTCAAAGTTCATAGAAGATCACTATGACTGGACACAGGATAGAATAGAGCCTACAATAGATGACTTAGATAACTATAATGGAGCATTATAGTTTGACGCTAAATCATTTAGCTCTATGGCTCAAAATTATGGCTCTAGAAAGGATAATTTTATCCTTGCCTAGTAGTAGGAAGGCAAGACTGTTAGAGAGGCTACAGAGGCCTGGAATTAGGCAGAATACGAACGTTTGCATACTACTTTAGCAGATAGATTGGAGAAATCATTTGGTCTTACAAAATCAGTAGATAAGGAAGGCAATATACTCTTATCTTCTAAAAATTTGCAGGTACAGTTCGTAGACTATATACGTAGCACATCGTTAAAAGATGTTGCAAAAGCTTCTGGCTAGTACATATCTAATAAGCTTAGTGCCATAGGTAATGTAATCAAAGTGGCATTTGGAAGAAGTTCCGCAAAGCTTAACACTGAGTCTCACGAGATTTGTCATCATTATCTTGATATGTTCTAGAATTCATAGATGGTACAAAAGGCTCTATCTGATATTATGAGTCAGTACAAGATAAAAAATATAACAGAAGCAGAGGAAAAGCTTGTAGACGTACTTGTTAATAAAGCTAATGATATTGCAGAGCGTACAAAGGCAGCTGATATATGGGAATAGTTTAATACACAGGTTAGAGATGCATTTAAAGACTTGGTTATAGACGACTCTAATAAAGAAATGTTGCACGAGTATTTGGCGTAGTCATTCTTGCTTAATATAGACATTAATTAGGTTAAGGTATCAGCAGAATTTAACAAAGTAAGACTTGAAAATAAAGCTAAGTTCTAGCTTATGGCTGATAATACACTTAGTAAAGATGAGGCTATACAAAGACTGTAGGATCTATTTGATACGTATGATCATATTGTTTCAAAAACACCATCGTAGATAAAGATATAGGATAAGTTATTCTAGACTATGCAGAAAATGTAGAGACAGTCTGATGATGATGCTATCTGTACATTTGTAAACTACGTTGTAGATAGAATTGGATATATGGACCAAAACGGAAATATAACAGATGGATCTATATATAAGTTCTTAGAGAACGCTAGAAAGAATGACTTTAAAGGTATCACAGCACAATAGCTTATAGATATAGACAAGAACTCTATAGGTTTCTTTAAAGAGGTGTTAAATCAAATAAATTCAGCTAAAGTGTTCGGTAACTTCCCTGCTATATTAAAGACTCATATAGATTAGATAAATGCGTCTATGTAGGATATTACCGTATTGTATAGAAATGCGTTACATGCGCTCACAACTAATATTGTAGACCAATACATAGATGATAATATGGGCCTTGGTAATATAGAAAACGCTAAGATTGTTGCTGAAGATTGGCTTCTTAGATAGGCTATGTACGGAGACATTAACTGGCTAGAGATGTGGGCAGGAATGTATGGAAGATCTAGTTCTCCTATACTTAGAATATTGTATAACAAAGTTAATGATATTGACTACGACAGACAGGTATTCGTAAACAATATTGGTCACCAAATAGATGCGCTTAGACGTAATGCATGGAAGGCTATGAGTAAACTTGTTCCAGGAAATCCGGAGATGATTTTAATGGAATTTGACAGAGATGGTAAAGCTACAGGTAACTTTAGAACTGAGTACAACCAAGGATAGTACGAACAGGATAGGCGCAAAGAGTAGGAGCGATTAATGGAAAAATACGGCTACGAATAGGACGAAGATACCGGAGAACTTATAGATAAGAAGACTGGTTGTAGTGTATATTAGGAAAGATGGAAGTATACTTCATCTGGTTGGTAGAGACCGAAATATTATGATTATCTTGACGAGATGGATGCTTTCGATGATGGTAGAAGAATAAAATAGTATACTAGAAGGTATTATCAAGAAATGCGTTCTACTCCTGTGTATTAGCCTAAGACAAAGAATGACCCTATACCAGCTAATCCTGATGGTCACGGCTTATCTCCAGATACTATAAGAGAAAAACAAAGAATAGACGAGGACCTTAGATATTATGCCAAATAGGCTACAAGAAAAGATGGAACAGTACATTATGAAGATTTGATTCCAGAATAGTAGAACGCTTATTTACTGGCAAAAGAGGAGGCTGAGTAGCTATCTAATCCATTCTATCCTAATGGAGAAAAGAAGGAAGATGATAAGTATAGGATGGCTATAGAGTTAAGATCATTTAATCAATGGGTATCAGACTAGACTGATTATGATTAGGATAACGCTGCTTTTGTACAAGAGCTTAACGCAATTACAGATCCAGTAAAGAGAGACTAGTTTATAAGGCTTAATTCTACTGTTGCTATAAATCCATTACTTTTCGAAGAGGCGTTAATGAGCAAAAAATCTGGCGATTATTCTGTATTGAAATATTTGCAAAGCGGACTTCTTACGTTAACAAAAGATAATAGAAGTATATCTAAAGACTTTTCGAGATTGCCACACGACTCAGAGGCGTTTTTCGCAAATATGCAGCAAATAGAACAAGATATATTAGATTCTAATGTTAGTACAGGAAATAATCCATATAGCCGTTTTAGAGAATTTTTTAATTACAAGCTTGCTATGCAGCCAGGTTTGAATAAAACTAAACTTGACTTCTTTAGAGATAAATATCTTGATAGGGCTAAAAATGGAGAACTTAATTAGTTCTTTGGGTAGGATATTACTACATTCTCTGATGCAGATTTAAGATATCTTATTGACAATAGATTCTTCTTTAAAAATACAAAAAAGGGACCTAAGCCACTTGATTGCTTCTATGAAATAACACCAAAAAGCAGAACATTCATCCATAACGGATAGACGTACCCATCAATTATATTAAAGCCTATAGGAAGATTCTCTAAGAGAAGTAATTCATCATATATATATGATCCAATATATGATGATAGATACGACTTTTAGAGAAAAGAACCAGGATATTAGCTCACAGATAAATATAAGGACAAATACTTTGACTAGGAAATAAATTAGAATTCAGATATCATGGCGCTTTATGATATGCTTACTAATACAATGAAGTAGATGTATGAGAAAATACCAGCTATTAAGTCTGGTTATAACAATGCGCTTCCTTAGATAGAAGGTACTACAGCCATGCTATTATCAAGAGTAGCTAAAGGACCTAATTCAGCTAAAGATACATTTGGATATATCTGCAAATCTATGGTAAGCGTAATGCCTAGTGATACAGATGTCGAAGTAAAGGGTACAAAACAAAGAGTTACACCTAGCGGAGAAGATGAAAGTACTGTTCCTATTAGATTTATCAAGCGATTGGATAATCCAGAATATATAAGCTCGTCTATCTGTAGTAATGTTATACAGTTTGTAGATATGGCTAAGAATTATGAAGGTAAAATGGAATTACTGCCGGAAATTCTTGCTATACAAAAATAGCTTAATCCAGAATATAGGGAAGATAAATATAAAAGCTCTAGATCAGGAAATGTTTACAAACATTTCAGGAAGATGGACAAGTATAGTAGCCAGAGAAGCGAAGAGGCTATAAATACGCTTCTTGAAACACAGTTTTATGGTAAGAATGTAGTATCAGGTCTTACTAAGAATAACGAGAAAAGTGATACTGCAAGAGCTTTGATATCTAGGGCAAAAAGATATGGTTCTATTCATATGCTTGGTCTTAATACAGCTTCTATGACAGTTGGTGCATTAGATGCAAACTTACAGATATTTAAGGATTCTCTCGTAGGTAAATATCTTACTATGAAAGACTTTAGATGGGCCTTAGGAAAATTGCTAAATCCGAAAACCATTGTAAATAATTTTAGAGGATTGGGAAAAGCTTAGCCAACAACAAAAGAAGGAGCTCTGATGTAGATGAATCAAATAAGTAAGAATAACTCTGAAATATTTGAAAGCTTACATAAAGGTTGGTTCAGAAGATTTTGTCTTAAATATCTTATGATGGGAGGTTATACTCTCGGTGATTATATGAATAACTCTATAATAATGATGTCATTCTACCATCATACTAGACTTTTTGAAGATACATCATATGCTGGAGTTAAGCCTGGATTCTATACTCGTAATCAACTTATAAAAGCATTTACTGACGCCGGATATACAAAAAAGTAGGCTAAGTCTGTATATTCTGACTTACATACAACACTATACGACGCATATGATTGGTAGCCAGGAGATTATTTACCAACCGTAAATAATGCGTTTACGAAATATCTGAATAATAAAGTAGCCAAGAATGTAAAGAACAAGATTATTCAAAGAACTGCTTTCTATAATGGCGTTATGCCTGCAACAGAAGTATCTAAGGCTAGACAGAATCTGTATACTGCTATGATGTTCATGATGCGTAACTTTATCGTAGGCAATATATATGAAAGAATGCAGAATACAAACGATTATATTGTAAAGGAATTAGATGAAAACGGAGTTCCTGTAAAGAATCCGAAAACAACAGAAGAGGCTTAGAGTTATGGATACTATAACTATGAAACCGGAGAAATAGAAAGAGGACATTATACATCTATAGCAAATTTATCAAGAAGATACGTAACTAATTGGATTTACGGATTACGTGCGTTGCTATCTAGCGACCAAGCAAAGAAATAGGAATACAAGGAAAAGAGAGAAAAGTTAAAAGGTATAACACAACTTGAAATCGAAGGCGTTAAAGCAGTGTCTGCCGATATTGCTATCTGTGTTGCAGCTACATTGGCTTCTATATTTTTAAAGATGAAAGCTGATAATGATAAGTCGTGGTGGATACAGTATCTATACTTGATATCACTCCGTCTTGCAGAGGCTAGAGGTACAAACCTTGACCCAACAACTGTTGCTGACTTTGTTGGATCTATTACAACGTTGCAGTCTGTATGGAATGACCTTGGAACAGGATTCACTTGTATGCTTGACGCAATGGGTCTTACTGGTCACAATCCTACTGACACTGTAAAGTCTGGAGCGTATAAAGGGTCTAGCAGATGGTTTAGAGATGCAATGAAGATGGTTCCATTTAGTAATTTGTACGAAGATGCTAACTATAATACATTAAGATCTAAATAGAACTACTATAGAAATAAGTACTGGTATTTACACTTGTTTGGAAACGATTCTACAGGAAATTATTCTGGTTAGCCTGTAATGCCTAACGATTATAATGACAACGATTCTTTTGGTGGAGATTCGTTTGATTCCGGATAGGATTTTGGTGGCGGATCATTTGATTCAGGTGGAAGTTTTCAGCCATAATGACTCTATCTGAAATTCACCGAATTATCGACGACTCTTTTGAAAAAAAATAAGGGGAGGGACTGCTCAATTGCAATCCTTCCCCTTTTGTTTTGCCTGTAAATATGTCATCAATTGTATATTGAAAATCTTCCAACGGCATTTCTTTATTCACCATTAATACACAAGGCATATGATTAATCACGTTTATGATATTATCATTATAGCCCCAAAAAGATGCTATTTTCAAGCAATCTTTTAAATCTAAATCACAGTTACCTGTAATAAGACTTTTCCGTTTTCCCGTCAGAATAAATCCATAAGCTACACAATTTATACTATCAATCATTTTGTATCTAGTCGTATGTAGATTTTTACACTTCTCAATACGATTGATACGGTTGATAGAATTTTGCGTAACTTTATCACACTTGAATAACATGTAAATTATAGGCATATCTGTTGGATGATCCAGATCTTCTGTAAAACATCCAACGAACTGCTCATCAATATCTGATGGCAGTATATCTTCATCAAGTAGTGGAATTACTACTTTGTCGAAATCTGTCATAGGTTTAAGGTTTCACTACCGTCTCCAGTATAGTAATCATAGCTATGGTCCCAGTTACCTGTTCCCAAATGCCATAAATACACCCTCATGAAGTCATGTATTGTTACGCCTCTAAAAGTAACTTGAGGTGTAGCTAATCTGAATACCCTTATCTCATTACTACCGGTTGTATCGATAGCTATGATATAGAATTCAAATCTCCATTTATCGATTTCACCATTGCTTAATTCTAATACATTAGTCAGATACCAATATACTGCTTCCTGGTAAAAGCACAATTGTCTACAGTAATCAAATTCTTTCATACTGTCTTCAAAGTGCCACAGTTTAGCTGTAGTTTTGATATCCATAATTGTACATGTCCTCGTGTCAAAGTTAAACGTACAACTATCAAGCAATGATTTACATGCAATAGGAGTAAGTGCTCCATGATTCAATTCGTCTTCAACACAATAGTCCCAGTTTATCTGGAACTCATGGTATACGTGTATATTACTATAATCGCCAGCCTTTTGTAGTAATCGTTTTGCTAACTTATGTTCCTCAACATTATGCTGAATCTTCATAAGTTGGTCTAAGTCATACTGAGATATAAGTATTTTCTTAGACTTAATAGCTTCAATATAATCCTTATACTCTACGCTTATTTTAAGCGCTTCTGAGAGGATTTTATCTTCACTCTTGCCAACTATACTATAAGACTTGCGATAAGCCTCTGAGAGCTGTTTATTTAGCTCTATTTCAACGGTATTTATTAAGTTTTCACAGAACTTTTGTGCTTGCGCACTTTTAGGCTTTTCGCCATCGAACAGAACGTAATCATTCCAGAATTGATCTGGTTGAAGTAGGAACTCATGTATCATGGTTCCTTTACGTAACTGTGGCAAATCTAAGCCTTTCTCTTTACCATCCAACATATTACGAAAATAGGCCGGTCCTTTATTCAAGAACCAGCCTATTGCACTATTACTAATGCGTGTGTTATCTTCGTAGTATGGAATATCGTATTCTGGTATTTTGTACTCTGGTGTAATCATTAGCAACCTGCACAAACGTTATCAAATTTCTCTTTAAGGCACTTTGCATTAGACTTTCTTCTTGGATGAGGCTTTATAGAACCCTTAGACGAAAGGTTCATATCCTCAAATAATTCTTCGTATGTAACAGTAGGATAATCGTTAGCTTCTTTTACAAAAGATGCTATATTATCAAAACTACATACTTCGAAGTTATCCTTTATAAAATCAGTTAAAGACTTAACCTCTTTCTTGTCGTTAAGCTTGTCATTCAATACCTCCATTATAAGAGATGGAGACATCTCATCAAACTCACGCCAATAACGAATACGAGAACAACGATCTATCAAATATTCTGATATTTCATTGTCATCATTACAAGTAAACAGAATCATATGCTTACCCTTAGTATCAGAACCATCTAATACCTGTAATAATACAGAGTCATCGTAATCCTCAAGAACCTTATCAAGTTCATCAAACAAGAAACAAACGCTTGTGTCACCAAGTTTCTCTACAAGATTTCGAAGGATATATGGACGTATGTTTTTGTCTATATTTATAATTGGAAGACCACTCTTATTGGCAATTACCTTAGCCATCACAGTCTTTCCAGAACCCTTTAATCCTGCAAGCATTACACCAGTAAATCCGCTTTCAGACAGATTATAGCTATTAATAACCTTGTCTATAAAGCGTTCGTCACGCTGTGTACAATATACCTTAGAAGGTAAAGATAAGCCGCTAGTCTCTTCGAGTGAGATTGCGTCAGTATAACGGTCTACGTTAATATTGTAAACTATTCCTGGTGTTAAATCACACTCAAGTCCTTCTGTGTTAAACTTAAAGTTTATGCTCTTACCTACTTTCAAAAATTTCTTTTCCATATTTACTGATATTATAATACTCAAATATTGGTTTTTATCTCTTCTATCATCTCGTCTACCTGTTTATGGTTACGTACGAGATAACATTTCATTTTACTTCGATGTCGCTTAAGATAATGCTTAAACAATTTCCATCTAAGAGGGAATGAATCTCCCATAAGGCCTTTACATTCTACTACAAACCCATTTCCTATAAAGTCAGGTAGATATGTTAAAGGTCTTATTTTTTCGCCTAAATACTCGAATTTGTCCAGTAATACGAAATGCTTTGGCTCATATTTAACTGGTATTCTAGCTTTCATAAAAGCTTCATAAGTATAGCATTCGAGCTTACTCCTAAAATGGATACCATACTTATCGACCTTAGTCGCATTTCGTACTCTGCCTTTAGATTTCTTGCCTATCATAATAAAAGTTCTTGCCTCTTATTTTAGATACAGAAGTTTTATTAAAATAGACAATTTCGCCGTCAGTTACCTTTTCATCATCAGCATGATGAACACATGCACATATACATCCATCGTCACTATAACTATCCCAGATAGTCATCTGCAACTTGTTTGAAAGATAAATACGCATAAATCCACCTTTGCCAAGATGAATCTTCTTAGTCAGCTTCTTTGTAAGCCATTTATGCAATAGAGGAGACATTATTGCACCTCCCAGCACACCAAACAGGCATCCTATTACTACATCAATCATATTTCTGTAACGTTTTTGTTAACCAGTCTTTCATGGTGCTAAATCCGTTGTCACGAACAGCATCTGATAGATCTTTGGCTTTAAATTTCTTATTAATGAAAAAAGCATCTATATTGTATTGTTTGCTATATTGTCTAGCCTTAAGCATACCTGTCTTATCTCTATCATACAGTATAACTATATGTTTCCATTTGGAACGTAGAGACCTGAGTATGTCTTCAGGTATAAACACAGTTTCACTAGCAGCAGCTATTGCATTAAAACCCATCTCGTAGCAACACATTACATCTTTCAATGACTTTGTTATTATGAGTAGGTCGCCTCCTTCCTTAGGCAATTCGGATAATCCCTGTACGTGCCTATTCGTCAGATTGGTACGCCATTTAGTAAACTTGGAAGCAAGCGGACGATAAATCTTAAATTTATCATACACTTTATATGCATACATAGGACTATTTTCTTTGTAGATACTCCGGACGATACTATTACAAAGAAAGTATTTAATGCTGAATACATTGAACTTTTTTAGGGTATCAATATGTATTCCAAACTGTTTCCAGTATTGTTTGTCTACATTAGTAAACGGTTGTCGAACTATTCCGATATCAGTATCTCCTTTCGGTTTATCGTACGTATTTGTCCTTACTGTTGTATTAGGATTTATTCTGCGTACGATTCTCAATAATTCTCGTTCAAGCTCTTCTCTAGTCGTTATACCTTTGTATTCTTTTAGGAACTTCAAAGCATTTCCATACTCTCCGGTTCCAAGGTCTTTCCATAGCAGTCCTCCGGTTTTGGAATGGAATATTCCAAATGACGGGTTTTTATCTCCAGATCTTAAAGGACTATTCATAAGCTTTCCAACTTTGAACTGTCCTAGACAATACGTATAGATGTCTAAATCATTTACTTTGTCCAAGATATCCCTCAAGGACATAGTAACCGCTGTTCTAGTACTATACATAACTTATAAGTTAGTGGGCGTCCACGGTCTCGAACCATGGCTATATATTTCTATATTAGAGCTTTCCTTCCTCACGCCCTTATAAAAATGAGCAGTTTAATGACATGCTCAGGTCGCGACGGACGGATAGTTTACGGACATATCCAGGTCGGGATTAAGGGTATCCAACCCGCACTTACGTAGCGTACACGGTATGAAATCTGGTGCCAGGAAAACCTGACGCCTAGACAAAATACCGACCTTCACAGGTGGGCAGGATCATTACTTTCACAAGCTATAATCCTACTTGTCTCAACAATGAAAGTGGCTCTGTGGGGAATCGAACCCCACTGGACTTCTCTAACTATTTTAAATATAACATACTGATAAAAACGTCTTATAGTAGTTTTCGCATACGTCCATGCACTTGTCTCACGACACCCTTGCGAGCCTTATTGGAGGCATTTCACCTCCAAAGGGTAACTGAATTACCTAGCTCCACCAACGCCCTTTCATGGCAGTATTACCTCCCTGGGGCGTATCCACTTGTCGTATAGTTTGGCACTCCTGCTATGTAGACAGTATAAGAACCATCTACCGGATTTCATACAATCAAGTAGTATTTCTATTTCATCAGGCGTAAATCCCTTAAAACGGAAGATCTGATGCGCCTGCTGCATCCGCAGTTTCCGGAGTAACGGTTGGTGGTACGTTAAGCGGATCGTTGTTCTCCTTATCGGCAACAACTGGACGCTCCATAAGATCGTTCTTAAAGAGCTTAATCTGCGAATCTGTATTAGACATGTCTTCAACGAAGATTCCAAGCTTACTTACCTGAGTATAGCCCTTCTTGTCGTAAATAACCTTCAAGCGAAGCTTCTTCTTAGTAGCGATCATAGGATCAAGCATCTGCTTTGTCCAGTCGATCATCTCCTTAAATGTAGAAAGCTCTGCATCTGGTCGCTGTGGATAGAAACAATCGAGAATCTGACAAACTCGTCCAAATTGAGCGTTGTCGCGTTTCTGCAGGTCTTCGTCTGTCTTAATATACATTCCCTTTGTATTCTTCCACTCTGTCATAGTAGCTGTTTGACCATCCTCATTCTCAAATACAATCTCGAGGAAATCGAGACCCTGAGGGGACTTGTTACAGTTTACCTCTTTAAGAGTGATATTCTGGTTAATGCCTACTGGCATATAACTACTATTACTAAATTCTTCGTTGTTAATTGCGGCTGTCTTTGTACTAAACATAATTTCTATTATTTTAATATACGTAATGCTAACATATCAGGTTTATTCTCAGCATAGTATGCTGTTGATCGAACAAATCGATATATCAATTTACTTAAATATTCTATCCCAATGTGTTGTAAGTGTCCCATCTTCATTACCTTCTGCAATAATGATATCCTTTCCGGCTATGTGTCTTGCACGAGCCTCCATGATGGTATCAGATGTACCACCCTTAAAGGATATGTGCGTTTCATTTCCTTTGCGATATACATAACCTACCGCATCAGCTAATCCACACACAATCTTACTCAGCTTACCAACTAAGTCGAGCTCTTTTGCAGAAATTTCAACACCGTCTTTTTCAGTTACGGTATCTTTAACGTGACCTACAAGAATAAATTCGTCACACAAATCTCGGAACATATCAACTACTTTCTTTACTGCATCTCTAAGATACTTATAGCCTGCACCATTAGGTAAAGTTGTTACGTCTGTTCCGTCCCATTTCTTACCCATTGGAGTTTGGCGATAAAGTGTACAAGCATAGCTCATACAAATATCTTCAAGTCGTGTAGCATTGTCGATAGTGATATGCTTATAGAAATTATGACCTACTTCTTTATTCTTGGCACGAATGGCACTTGCTGCTTCTCCTAAATCATTGATCGTACGACACTGGATTGCCATCGCATCAACGAAGACAGAGCCTCCCTCAAGGTCTATGATAAGGTTATTATCCAGCTGCGCAAGACAAGATGTCTTACCAGCCTTTGGAAGACCATAGAGTATAAGATATCTAGGATTTTCAGAAACTGCAGGAATTTTACTAGTAGGTAATGTTAAACTCATGATACAATGATACTAAAAGTTTTAATTAAAGCTTAATGTTAATATTAATGATTGTCTTCTTAATCTCCGGACTAAGTGAAGAGATAAAGTTGTAATCACTAAAATCAGAATAGCTATAAATGTCGGTACCAATCTGGATCTCATCATTGTAGAAAATGATAGGAAGACCATTCTCAAGACGATAAATCTTACCGAGCTTAATACCCTTCATAGTATTCTTCTTCTTGCCATAATTAGCAAGAATATCACAAGCCTTTGCGAACAAAGTGTCGCCCTTCAGAGGCTTGTAGATATAAGTATGATCCAACTCATTGAACATGGCATCAATCAGATCGTCGTCCTTCTTCTTTGTGTTAAACAAATAAGAGTTGTTCTTCTTTACAGTAGAAAGAATAATATCATCGAGAATCTGAGAATAAATGTTACCATTGTTAGTGTTCTTAATGTTGTTATCAGTAAACTTAATATCGTATGTTGTCATAATTCAGCCTAAATTTTAATTGCTTAACTTTCTATCAAGTTGTTATATGCTAAGTCATTCTTGAATTCAAGTATGCAGGGCTTTCCTGCGTCTCGATTCTTCAAGATGTGTAAATACACCTTGTTCTGAGTAGGTAAATGGCTCGGGCCGTATTCTTGTATTCCAAGAATTTCAGGCCTATGAATAACTATAACATAATCGCTAGCTTGAAATAAAGCATCAGCAGATGAAATGTCGCTTCTCATAGGATAATGCGACAAAAAATTGTTTATTCTTTCTGGTGATTCGATATTTCTATTCATCTGTGCTAGTTGTAACACTGATGTCATAGGATACTTTTTAGCACTTATGAAAACTCTTTCGAGTTCCTGCATGGTTTCTATAACGCTGCCTATAGGCTTCGTCAATAGAGCATGGTCGTACATTATCACAAAGTGCTTATTAGTACCTTTTACATATGTATTATAGAAATACCTAATAATATCTTCTGCTTCCTTGGGAGTTGTAGGATTATCTACAAACCATATAGGATACTCCTTTAGTTGATTAGATACTGAGACGACTTTTCTGAAGGTATCGTCATCCAGGTCCGTTTCCGAACTATACAGAGTCGAAGTCGTTTTCCTAAGCTTACTAGAAAGCGTTCTTCCAACTTGCCTAAATCCAACCATCTCTAATGAGAAAATCAGAATTACTATTTCTTCATCAGGATTCAAATCAACAATATCAGTTGAGATCTCGTTTGCAAACGAGCTCTTTCCACTTCCTGAAATACCAGCTATGGTATAAACGGTATTAGGTTCAATACCTCCCATACACTGCTTATTAAACTTAGCCCATCTAGTCTTAAGAGAAGTTATAGAGTGCTCTCTTCGACCAGATATATAGTTTATAGCCTCTTGCGCTACAACTGACATTGGTCGTATAAGATTAGATAAGTTCTGTTCCATAAGTCGATTCCTCAATTTTAGAGTTGTCTTGCATTTCTTCCTCAGATTCTTCCCACTGGTGGTCTACGAGCCATCTCCACATCGTCTTCATATAACTTAGTTTACCTTCGTTAGTCTTTTTCTTCATTTCGAAGTCAAGACACTGAATAAGATGCTGAGCCATAGCCTCACTTTGGCCTACATAGACATTGAATAAATGCCTACATTTGTTAACGTTGGCTCTTAGATAGTTTTTCGTACCATCTGGTCGTAGAACGTATATTGGGTACATTTCATAGAACAGATCGAAATAGTTCTGTTTAGGGCGAACTACATCCTTAAGCGTATCTGTTGCATGATATGTAATTGACTTACCTCTCTCGATCGAGGTAATAAGTCCCTGAGAAATTAAGTTTGATATTTCTTCGTCGCTAACTAGGCTGACAATTTTGCGGACGTCTTGATTATAAGTTTTTTGATTCTTATCCAATACCAAACTTAGGAATATTAATTGATTTGAATTTAATCCTGGAATGTCCAGGAGTTTTGTGTTTAGTTCAATAATCATCTTATATACGTTGATAAACGATTAATCATCGAAGATTGTCAACTGGCGGTTAACAAACTCACTAGCTATCTTTTTTGCTTTGCTAATGTAGTATTGGTAATCCAGGTGACGGTTTTCTATTGGTGTGGCATCTATCTTGTTAAGAATTCGTACACCGTACTCTGTTATTCTTGTTTCAGAGCGTTTTTCGTACATTTTATCCTTAATACGTATAAGATAGTAGCCACTATTCGATGCGTAATATCTATTAATACGTTGAATCTGTTTGCCTCCATATTCAACTTTTGATTCCTTATTTACGCTTTGTGACATTAAGAAATCACGGATATCTTTATCCTTCTTAATAAACTTGTCTATCGGTTCGTTGTTCAAAAAATAGTTTATCACAGCTTTAGAGATAACAACTGGTGTCATACTGTTGTTAAGACCAATTTCTGTGATAAACCTGCCTTTCTTTTCTATCAGTCTCGGATCTCCAGATTGGGAATATCCTTTGCGAACACCAAAGTAATTGTTCACGTCGTACTGATAAAACGACTCGTAATCATCGGACTCGAATGTCAACTGGGTTAATTGCTCGACCTCCTTAATTGCATCGACTATTGCGAAGCGGGCGGATTTGTCGGCAATGTATACGACACCATCTGTATTGACTTGTACAATCTTACAATTCAATTCCAGAAGCCTATCCACTAACATAAGTAGTATAAGTTGCCCATTTATACGTATCTTGTATACGTTAAGCGGATCATATGCCCAGCTACTTTCTTGTTGCATCTTTCCTGTAAGAGCATTGAGAGCCTGTTTAAATGCCTTAGACTTCAATAACTCTCCATTACGTTTGGCAGTTAAGCGCTCATTGTATAGAGTGCTATACACATTCCAAAAATCTTCTCCTAAGTGAACTGGAAGCCAATGGTTTATAATGGCTAGCGAAGGATACATAGACGTAACGTCGGAGTGTCCTATAAACTGTTCAGATGTAGGTTTGTAGACTCTAGGCTCGTTGATGGTGTGTATACCACCTTCACCTATAGAGTAGCAAATGTTTGAGAGAACAAACTTCTTCTCATAGTTTTCTTGTTTCTTATCAGACTTACTTGCATTACAAGTAGCATTCTTTACATCCAATAAGACTTCTTTCAACTTTGGATTAGAATATTGTATGAATGGGAGTATGATATCACCTAAATTAATGTCTCCGACTTTTCGAGTTCGAGTTTTTAACTCATCTTTTGTTGTGTTGGTAATGTCTAAAATAGTGCGCAATAGCATTTCCTCTCCAAATCGTACACCACTCATTGACAGTGCGTCAAACCCCCATTCTTTTTCAACTTCAAGACGTAGTTCTACATCTTCTTTTACTTTGTTAAGCAAAGTTTCAGTAGCTTCTACGTCATTCACATTATACTCTATCATAGCGTCAATATCACATTCCTGTATATGCAAATCAAAGCTTCCTTCATACTCTTGTACATTTGGCATATGTAAGAGTATTTCGATTTCTTTTAAGCTTTTCTGCTGTTTGGCGCTATAGAGCATCAACATAAGATCAAACGAATAGAAGTAATTCGCATACTTATACTCTTTAATCTTATCAATATTGTCTGTTTTTTCCGAACTTATTATTTCTTTACTAAGATAATACAGAGAGCTGCAAATTCTCGAGTATCCTAGTCGCTTCATTCTATTATAGAAATGTATAATGTAGCTTATGACTATATCGTCATAATGTTTATTGTTGTAACCGCACATTATGTGATCAGTTCTGTTTGTATAGAAGAAGTCAACTAATTCTTTTAGTTGATTTTTACGACAGGATATCTCGAATTTATATAGTTTATGACTCTCTGAATCTTTACAAGTACAATGAAAACAGTTTGGAAAAACTTCTATGTCATATAGAACTACTGGTCTTTCCTTTATTATCATAGTCCCTAGTGAGGGTTCGCACCTCGCAGTCATATCCTTTCGGAGCACACTAGGGTGACCAGTGGTGTCCTGGTCGATTTTAGAAAACTAACTACTTATGCCGCTATACGTATCTTTTTTGCGTTTGGCAACAGAATTCGTCCCGTCTTCTTTCGATGGTCTTTAAGGTTTGTACAAACAAGGTTACTACGTTTTGCCTTTACCTTATTTGTCTCCTTACGAGCCATCTTGATTACTTTACTGTGTTCTGGAAGGTTGTTTACGCCTCCATACTTAGCAGTTTCGCCATTGTCTTTTATCTGAGCAACTTCATGCTCAGTAAACTTGTTGTCCGAATGTTTGAATCGTCCTACAAGTTGTAATTTGTCATATTTAGCGACAACTAAGTCTCTAATACGTTCTTCAGTCGCGACTCTCCATGCCTCCCAAACCGGGAATTGCTGCGCATAGAACAAGTCGTCTTTCTTGACAGGGCATGGGTGCTTTCGCTCCCATTTCTGCAGTTTGTGTTGAACATATCCTTCCATGAGCTCTATGCGGTTAAACTTCGTAACTTTTCTGCGAGATTCAATCTCTACTGAATTACGCTTGAGCAGTATGAACCAAGGTCTCTTTCGACGAAGACCATGGATACCATGCTTCTTGCAGAACTCCGAAGTAGTTCCGTGAGACTTGTTAAAGTCCTTAAGCCACTTCTCTTTAATATCACGATAATCTTCAATACAATCATCCAAATATTGATTATTCTGGGTATTCATAACGTTATCTCCTATAATTAAGCTGCCTGTTTAACTGACTTTTGTTTAACTTCCTTGACCTGAGTAGGCTTCTTATTTACAACCTTAACCTTAACTTTGAGCCCACGACGAAGTTTGCGTCCTTCCGCCTTACTACCGTGACGGAATGTATACGTATTCTTCTCAAGCGTCTCCTTAGCCTTTTTCTTAGCTCTACGGAGATTGTAGAAGTTAACACTAGCATTCTTAGAGCATTCGATAGTATGAGGGTCTCCTCCCTTCTTATGCTTGTTGTGGTTACTTACAGATACGTCTATACCAGCCTCCTCAAATGGAGACTTGCTATCAGAACGATACTGATAGAACGTAGCGTTACCTACAAGGTCACGCAGCTTCTCTACCACGTTTGCTGGTACATCCTTAAAGAATGCTGTAGAATTGGTGATACACGCGGACTTAATTCCGCAGTCTTTAACTAGCTTCTCAAGCTCTCCCTTCTTCTTCAGAACGGAGTCGCATACAACTGTTATATTATATACAGTAGCGTTGTCCCACTGTTTCTTCGCGATGTCTACCACTTTCTTGGTGTCGGCATCATTGAGATGCATTCGCTTGCATCGACGGGTAATTGATGCGATATGACGAGCCTGAGCGATATTAAGACGCTCTTCCTGCTTCTTCAAACGCTCCTCCAGAGTGATTTTAACAGGCCCTGAAGCCTTTGTCTTCTTGGAGTCGATCAACTTATCCATGATGCTCTTTTTACGCGCCTGACGGGCCTCTGCGCGAGCCTTAGAGGCAGCATATTTAGCCTCCTCCTTCTCGGCCTTAGCCCTCTTCTTAGCTGCCTTGAGTTCGGCGTTCTTCTTAGCCTTCTCTGCATCAGCAGCACGACGTTTCTTAATGTTCTCTATTGTCTTATTAGCAGCATTAGACTCTTCCTTCTTAGCTGCCTCAGCCTTAACTGGTGTATTTCCTATCTTAGCCTGAACCTTCTTGAGGTTCTTCTTATTCTTCTTTGACATAATCTTGATAATTTAATGTGTTAATAATGTTATTTTTAAGGCAAGGGATTCCTTATTTGTGGTTCGTGTAAGCCTCGATCTTACTCCTTTCGGCGACCCTTGTATTTGTCTCGAACCTATAGCATTTAAGCTGCGAGATCCATCTCGAACTTATCTGCAATAGTATCCTTAATCTCAATAGAAGTCTCATTGTTGAACTTCTCGAGATTAGCGTCAAACTTATTTGCTAGTAGCTGCTGCTCGTGAATAAGCTGTGCAATCTTAGCTGATGAGAATACCTCACGCTTAGGCATAGCCTTCAATCCCTTCTTTGCCTTAGTTGATGGATCAAGCGTCTTGACCATCTTGAGCTGAGCTATAGCTTCCTTCGCCTCACATGCTGCGAAAATACTATAGTTGTTTGTCTTCTTAAAATCCTCGTAAGAGAATGTAGTAGTACCTGTATTAAGAGCTACCAAAATACCCTTAATCATAATACGCTTCTCACTAAGTTGTACAATCTGATTATACAAGCTCTTGAGATCTAAGCCAGAACCCTGCTTTGCTGCAATTGCCTTCTTAGACATCAGGTTCTCTGCTCGAATGATTCGCCAATACTTGTTGATAGTTATATCAATGTTCTTACGAATTGTGATGATGTTTGCTGAGTTCAATTTAATTGATTTCTTATTCATATAGTTTGATTAAAATTAAACAATTTACTTGAATCAGCCATTTACCTAGCTCCTATACTACATATTACTGTAATAAAGGATAAAAGGGTATCCATTGGTAATCCTACCCCGCAGGGCGGATTACCTATTCTCCGCAGAGAACGTTTAAGGATGCCCTTTAATATAAACTAATAATATTGTTATTGTATTTTCTTGCAAACGATAACGGTAACGTCATGCATGAATGTGTACTCTTCTGCGCACAGATCGTACACCATTCCCGCAGGAATGTTTCTGTTTATGGCATTACTCGTTTAGCGTTTACAATTCCATACTCCAACTCAATCATTGGTTTACCAATGCAGTCTTTAACCTGCAAAACTTCTTTACGTCCGTTGATATTGATAACAATTTTCTCAGGATACTCTTGCTGAGCGTTAAGCCTTGGCCCTGACACCCGGGACCCCGCAGGGTCCGCTCCTACGCCATCAGCAATGCTAGAATTCTGACATACTTTTGTCGCAACATCATACAGTCGTTCTACGACCCAGTTAAAGTTTTTATCTTTAACTCCCTTCATCACAATTTCTTGTGATAGTCCTTCCATGATGGCTTTTTGGTTAAGCCCTGTGGAAAGACTCACTAGTGCATCCCATACCTTGAGAGCAAAACTCTCAAATGGTAAGGTTTGCTCACAGCCGATTATCTTGTTCCAGAAATGGAATTTAGTTGAACCCAGAGTAATACTACCATCATCGTTAATGGTATAGATTTTGTACTTCTCTGTATGGTCCAACTTTTCATAAACGGCTGCCTTAATTTTCGGTTCGGAGAGCATTACGGCAATAAGCTTAACACTCTTCTCAGTTAAAACAGCCTCCATGAATCTTATGCGATCTTATCAGCTGGTTTTGAATCTGCCTTCTGACGCTCATAGTCAGAGATAATCTTCTCATTTGCTGCAATAGCAGACAGACACTGAGCCTTAGCCTTCTGAGCCTGCTCAATGATTGCATCGAGACGAGCAATCTCGCCACGGTTAAGGTCGTTAAGAATACCACTCAAATCCTTAGGATCTGAGAACACGGCCTTAGAGTTCTTATCCTTAAGAGCGTTCTGAACTGCCTCCTCGGTAGTCTCACCAAACTTGGTGCTATTCTCACCGAGAGGGATATCAATCTGATGTTCGGTGCCCTCATTGAGACGGCAAACGACATCACCGATTGCATTCTGCTTGGTTGCCATAGACTCAATCGTGATATAACCGATACAGAAGCGACGAGGTGAACGATTGAGCACAAGGTTTACATTGGAGTTCTGCTTAGCCTGCTCCAAAACCTTGTCATGGTCTGGGTTGAACATACGGGTCTGAGGAGTAAATACGTCCTGACCAAACATTTTCGCACCGAGCATGCTCAGTGGGGTACGATTTGACTTAATAGTTGTTTCCACGATGTTTACATTAATTTCTGACATAATCATATCCTTTTTGATATCGTTATTGATTAACTAACGATATGATTTAAAAATATGGTATATTTTGGCTATACCTTTGCCGTTGTTTATTGAATAAAGCAACGCTGATACGAAGATACTCGGTTACTACTTTGCTTACTTAGTTTCCTAAAGAAAGTTCTACTATTGTAGACGCTTTGTTATAGACTTAGTCACACTCTTCCTATTACAACAATAGGGTAATAGGCTTGTGACAGGAATTGTATACATAAGATACAATTAACATTTACTGGATTATCCAGGCCCATCGTCTAAAGCTTTGAATGCTTTCTTTGCATAATCAAATGCTGAACTATTTTCTGCTATTTTGTTCACGTTTTTTCTAACTTAACTATTCTAATCTTCGTTGGTGAAATTTTGCAGAGCAACTAACACTCATAGAATCTTAGAATTCTTATAACCCACAAAAATATGTAGAATCTCGGTCGTATTTCCCTTACTATACTTACAAGATCTTACTACATGATTGTTATTAAAGCAGATTTTCTCTACTGCTAACTTAGAAGCGACTGTCAGCTAGGTCTCCTTACTGCGGTACTCAGCTTATGGCATGTACCCAGTGGTTGGTTATCGGAATGTCTCAGGATCAAACCCATCACGGACTTTACGGCTTTTTACATCTTTGCTGATGTTTGTAATTTTTCTGTACCGGTATTACTACCTCCTATTTATAGTGCACGAATATTGGGAATTCAACCCATACATTTCATCTTGTCACCCACTTATAAACGTAATATACATGTATAGAGACAGTATACACATATAATATACACAGTCGTTTTACAACATAGAATATAAGCTGCCCATCAACTTCCTGTATTGCTTCGAACCTTTGTGTTTACATATACTGTTGCGCAGTATATTTTAGCATGGTTGGCATATCGGTTGGCACTCGATTTCTTTACCTCAAGTCCTTACTTACAACGTAAGATACACTCTATAAAGGGACATCAATTTTTGTTAGACATGTTAATTTTAAACTTTCTAGATTTTCATAGTCTATATCTTTTGCATACAACATACGCATATATAATATACCAGCTTACTACTCTGTAGAGACTATATAATATTGTATATCATAATACAAATAGACTATTGGTCTAAATTGTTTTGGATGAAAGTGGAGGTCAAATGATCCTGGCTGGATATATCTCGAATCAACTTTCTACCTTACTTTGCTATTTACTATTCTAGGATAGCGCTCCATCAATTTTCTTTGACTGTAACGAAGTCATCGATCATAGTCTCATGAACGATTTAATTTTCATGGAAATTGGCTGTAAGTTCGGATTGCCTAACATCCTAATAATACAACTGGAATAGATTTTCACCGCGATCTTCACCCGCGTACGATACTCCCGTAGAGCTTCGATTAAGGGACTGCCCAACCCTTGTGCTTGTTTTACTTTTATATACCGCATAAACAAGAAAAGCCTGGCGGTCACAATCAGACACTTCTACCCCATCCCTGGCACCCCTTCAACGGAGTTGTACTGAATCGAACAGTAAGGTTTTGGTATAGTCAGCAAACTCATTTAGTTTACTCTGTGTGGTATTACTCCCACAGTATTGATGTAGTTTTTCAGCCTTTATACTAGCTTTGGACACTAGAAACACTACCTACGGCTTAATAATACTTCTATATTGTTTGGGATATCCTCGGTTCTTCCAGCACCATGCACCATACCATGTATGCAATTCTGTTCACCTACTGGGGACCAATATAGTTCATCTCGTGTAACGTTCGTGTATGTTTAGTATTATCACATACAATTCCGATACGGTTCATTACGCCCTTCTTGGGACTTATGCGTTTTTAGATTACACAGCCTCATCCAGCTTGTCTCCAGACGGTTCTCACAAGTCCAGCTGTGTAATCTCTAGGAGTTGATACAACGCTACTCCTACCTATATCAAACTGTTTCAATGTTTGATACATTTCATCCTACCTTTTGAGTAATCTCGCCCTGCAAGACAGGGTTAACATATTCTCGGATCCAGTTAATGTTCGTACGTAGACTAATGGGATCTACTATATGTACTTACCTAATTATAATACACAGGGTTCTTATGTTTACTTGCGTACATTAGAGGCGATTTGAATATAATCACGGAGCTCTCCCTTACGAATGGTAAAGTCATGATTAGTGGAGTCGACCTTTTCTCCAGGTTCCATAATATACAGAAGTGGTACATACGACGTATCTGTCTTCTTAATTATGGTGCGTTTAACAATTGTCTTTGCAGGCAACTGTTTATGTTTACAAGGTACAGGCACTTTTACCTTAACGGTATCATGCACTGTATCAGGATTAGCATGTTTCACTTGACCAAATAAATGATCCATTGGTTGCTGTACAGTAGATGCTGCTACTGTTTGCACTGTCGTTGGAAGAGGAACATTCTTAAGATCGGCAATATTCATGCCAATAACAAGAAATGCTGCTCCTAGCAACGTAATTACTAATTTTTTCATACTTTGATAGTTAAATTATTTGCGTTCACTTTGCCACTGGATATCGAAGGCTTTCTTAACACGACCAACTAGTTGTGAACTAGCTCTCTTAATTGGCCGTATTATTTTTTTACCTGAGCCTTGGCTTTACCCTTAACTTCCTTCTTCTTGTCCTCGGCTTCCTTCTTTTCAGCAGCCTCCTTAGCGGCTTTAGCTACAGCCTCTTCTTCAGCCTTAATCTCCTCATCGGTCTTGAATGCCAAGTCGACAATGTTCTCCTTAGCATAACCTACGAGCGGATCAGAAGGATTACGGAACAGATTAGAGATGATGCCTGCATACTGTGTGGCGTTATCCAACATAGAATCAGGCTTAACCTTAGCCATCATCTCAGGAACTACATCACGATAGTATGCGCGCTTAATAGCGAGAACAGTCTTCTTAGCAAAGTTGTTACCGTCCAAGAAGTTCTGCTTCAAGTTCTCAACGAAACTACCTGGAGCTGCAAGAACTGCTGCGGTGGCCTTATCCGCAAATGCAATATTCTTGTTAGCTGTATCGATATGATCCTTGACACGATCCTTCTCAGGAAGCTTGTTCTCTGCTTCAAGCAAAGCTGTACCCTTGGAACGAACATCATCTGCACCGATGATTACGAGACACTTTACAGCATCCGCAATCTGATTATCGGTATACTTACAAATGCCGGTATTCTTGTCTGCAGAATGGTCGCGAAGCTCACAGAACGCAGATACAGGAGATCCTGACGTAGCGGTAACGTTGAAGAGGTGAGAACCAATTCCATAAGTAAGCGTTCCGACACGACCTGTGAAGTTAACAACCTCACGAAACACGTCATGGAAGCTCATGTTCTTGATGCGCTCAAGATCATTCTTTGCAGAAGCAAGAGCCTTCTCAGCGTTAGCCTTATACTCCTTATCTTTAGTCTCCTTGAGTGTCTTCTCAGCAGACTCGATAGCACGCTTAGCTTCGATAGAGCGATATGCCTTATAGAAGTTTACGCACTGCATAATGCTATCCATAAGCTTAGAATCACGATTCATAGCCAGGAAGCCAGAGAGCGCCTTCTTAAGCTCTTCTTCATCCTTGATCTTTGTAGGATCAAAGACCTTCCCTGCTGTAGCTGCACGAGCCTCAGCATCCTCTTCGAGCTTCTTAGAAGTCTCTTCAGATACTGTCACAGCTGCACCTGTCACCTCAACTGCCTCAGCATCATCCTTCGAAGGCAAGAGCTTAGTATTATCGAAGTTTACGCCAATCTCCTTCAAAGCTTCAGTAAGCTCTGGGAGTGCAGATTTACGGATTACCACCGCAAAGTCACTAGTACCATATTTTACTTCATTGCATACGCATACAGCGATGCCGAGAGCATTAATATGATTGAGCTTGTCTATAGTTCCCTGTGGAAAACCAGTATGCTCAGCAGCGTTCTCATCCAAGAAGAAACGCTCATGAGCCATCTTCAACAAGTCTACCTGGTGATTACGGTCCATACTTGCTCCACCTGTTGTTGTGAGCATAGCCGCAGCCTCAACAGCTGAATTTACACCGTTATCACCACCATTGTTATTATTCTGAGCAATTTTTACATTGCCTTTGTTATTCTTTTTTGCCATTTTGATAATGTTTTTAAAATGTTAATACTAAAATTAATTAATAAAGTCCTGGGCAACTAACCTAAATTCAACTTGTGTCGAATATAAAGTTCGTTTTTAACCAATCTCGTGGAGGTTTAGTGAGCACATTAATATGCTCGTCTTCACCCAAGTTAAGCACAGTAACAGTATCTACCACAACTGTATCCTTACCTGCTGGTTTTGTCTCAGCACATGTACCAGCGCCCTCTGAGGGTTCTAAAGCCTGAAATGAGCACGTCGGTGCCAGCATGGGAGTTGTGGAAGATTTAACTGTACTGGCTTCACTTTCATGGTCAACAAAGGCATAGTTGACCATGCTCTTACCGGTAAAACCAAGCAAGAGACTTACGAGAATGATCCAGAACAACTTGTTGCTCTTATTGTATCTTGCGAAACCAAGAGCTACAAAAATCGAGAGAATCAATAATAAAAGTGAAGTCATTTTTGTTAAATTTTTAAATTATTTTTAATTTTCCTACGAGTGCGACTTAACGCAGCTTTTATAGTGCCTGTAGGAGTTTTTAGCACTTTACTAATTTCATCAACTGATAGATCTTCTACGTAGAATAAATTAAATATCTTCTGTGTCTTCTTTGGGAGCTTTTCAAACTCCTTTAGAAGAGATTCATACTCAAGAAGATTGACAAGATCTTCTTCTTCTGAAGAATTAGTTAATTCAACAGGTAGTCTGCCTGCATCTTCTCCTAATTCCATAGATTTTTCCTTTACTTTTCGTAGATAATCTATAGCTGTTCGATTAGCTATAATTCTCAGCCATCCGCCAAAAGACGAATAGTCTGTGAATGTCGAGAGTTTCTGGTGAACCTTAAGAAATACTACATTAGTAAGATCTTTAGCTTCATCCATGTCATTCACGTAATAAAATAGTACATTGTCAATGAACTCTTTATAACGGTTAAACAATTTATTAAACGCTAGCTCATTTCCCTTTTGAGCTTCTTTTATGGTCTCAATCTCAGATTGAGTGATACGCTGATACTCCATATTGTGGGGTAGGGGAGATCTCTCTCACCCTACTCCTGATAAAATGGAAGATCATATACCATCTTTTGACGATATAATGACCAAACATTGTTGACGAAATTGTTAAAGAGAATAATCTTAAGATTCTTTCCTCCTGTTTTCATTTCTACTTGTTCAAGTAGCCCTGAACCGATACGCATGCGTGTTGTAAGCGTTTTAAACTTCATAGGATTACTGAGGATTATTGTTTTCATAATCCAATCACCAACTCTACGCAAATGCTCATTGCGTGCATATTCGTACAAACAATTTTCGTCTAGGCTATCTCCAGCACAGAATATGTGAGGCTCATAGGCAAATCCTTTTTTAAGGCCGTTATGGAACCAGTTAATCACATTTTCTATACTTTCATTTTCATAGCCTAACAGACTAGCTCTGTAAATTAGCATTTTAGGGAAATACTCCATTTTTATTTTGTTTAATTAAATGTTTTCTTAATAAACTTAGAGAAATCTTCAAGATAATCATCTAGGAATCCAGCTTTTTCTGATAAATAATTATCAAATAGAGCCATGTTACCACATTTACATGATATTTTGTAATAGTTCTCTAGGAATTTATAGTTATCTTGAAACCATACTACCCAGCTATTTACCCATATCCAAAATGCGTATTCTCCAGCATTGAAAGTCTTATTAATACATTCTAAGTTTATAGAGTCTGCAAAATTAAAGTTTTGAGACCCCTCGTGTATCCCAAGAGCTTTTCTTAATGAAGCGTCCTTCTCATCTGTTCGAGGTATTCCTCTTCCAGTGTTGTAGATTGCTATATTTTCTTGATATACACGGTCTATCCATCGCGTCTTTACAGCATACTTAATTCTTTCGTGTGGTTTCTTACCTATATTAGATAATCTGCCAAACTCTGTACACCATTTAAATGCGAGGTTGACGACATAAGGACACCTGTCCTTTATCATCGCTTTATATCCCTTTGTCATAACTAATAGGAAGGAAATGGGGAGTCGAACCCCAAAATCCTTCTCTCCACTTTGGTAGGAAACACCTAGACTAAACTTACGCTACGTTAGTATAGTCTACAATGTTGTTTACATTGTCGTTTAATTTATAGTATAGTGCTTAATGTATTTACTTCCTTCAAACCTCAAAGCCAAAACACGCCCTTATACGGTTTTTATTATAGCCTGAGACCGTAAACTCCACTGCTTAAGCGTGGACGTGAGCGGAGTCGAACCGCTGTCGATCTGAATTAACTCATACACACTGTACATTCTTTGTAAATGTTCCGATGATCAGTCAGAACATTCGATTTAAGCCACTTTAGGTGCGCTCTAAGACATTTTTGCGGCACTCGTGGTTAATTACTCCACTTGGTGACATACTCTGCCTTAGAGCGCTTAAAACATGGCTAAAAATATATAGGAATCCTCATGATACGAAGATACTTAGAGGGCTATATTCAGCATTTTTGATACATTTTGCAGGGTTCAAATTAGCTCTTGCTAACTGAGTCTCCCCGATACAAAGATGCGCACAAAACATATTGTTTGATCTACTGCCCCAATTTACTGTGTGGGTTCACATCTCTTCTTCTCATCGTGATACGAAGATACTTGATGAGAATGTTAATTCATTCTAAGATTCTTTCACTACATTGTCCCTCGGGACCTCATTAGTACCTGGGAATCTGTGTACGTGATACTAAGATACTTGTACTAGAAGAAGAATTAGAAGCGATCGAACTGATAGTTGGCATAATACCAATTGTTAGGATACTTGTCGCGCAACTCACGGTCGTGCTTCTCGTACTCCTGGTTAAGTTCGGTCATCTGCTTACGCTGATCCTCATCGATCTTCTTCGAGAGGTCACGGAACTGATTTGGTGTAATCTTCTGGTCATCAGGAACGGCGGTACCATTCTCGTCCTTGCCCAGAAGACGGGCCATCAACTCTGTACGCTTCTTCAGAATATCGAGAGTAATCTTTGCCTTCGCACGGTCCTTACGGACATTAAGAAGCTCCTTAATACGGAGAAAGTCAGCACACTTAACGATCTCTTTGACCTGGGAGATCTTACGCTTCTCCTCATCCTGGCGGATCTCTTCTGCCGCCTTGTCTGCGATGTCGGTTACGAGGTTACCCTTAACCAACTTCTCTACTACGTTGTCTACTGACGCATTCTGCTGCTCTTTAGCAGCACCTTTTGTTTCTGCTTTTGCCATTTTGATAATGATTTAAAATGTTTGTAAATAAAATTAATTAACATATGTTACTTCACCCACACTCCAGGATGGATTCTTAACGAACACCTCACCGTCACTATTAACGGTAATATCGCATGGAGCTTTATGGGCGCAGTTAGCCAAATGAATGAGTGCTAATCTAGCTTCTTTAGCTTGACCCTTATCAGGATACTTGGACTCGAATGCCAATGTTTTGACATTCTTACCCTTTACCTTTTTAGTCGTATACACTGGAATCTTCCACATAATCGAGAGAATTTAATTTGTTCTGAAACTTGTCACGCTTATAAGCCTTTGCTTTGGCTTCTGCGTGACGTTGACGATACACTTTCTTAGTATTACGCTGTGTTCTGCACATAATTACATGTTATCTTGGACTGTTTTAAATACATAAACAACATCGGTAGAAATACCGTAAGAATCACGCATTCTTTTACTTACGCCACAAGATATAACCTTAATAGCATTTGTAAGAGACTCGTTGTTAGGCTCGTCATTTATAGCCTCAGACAATGCAAGCAACAACTTCATTTTTGAGTTGAAAAACTTGCCAAACTTCTCTTTTACGTAGATACACGCAGATTCTACGACAGATAATTCTGTAGCATTCTTACTTTCTGCATGCTTTACAATAACAGAATTTACTTCTGTTTCATCCATTGTAGATGCATGGATATTTTCAACATTAGGCTTAATAGTCTTCAGCTGTGAAGCTATTGCCAAAACTTCGGATGAATTCAAATTTGAACCATCGTAAGAAATAATGATAAATCGCTTCATAGCTAATCCTCCTTTGGCATTATGTTAGTACTGGAGGACTGTATCACCTGCACATGCTTGCCATCAATAATTGTGTCAACGACTTCTGTGTTCGGAACATCAGGAGGAGTAATAGCTTGATACAAATCCGGCTTGTCAGGCAGATTCAAATATACACGCTTATTCATCTCGAACTCATTAGCTATGCTCATCTTAGTAACCGGTTTCCCAGATTTCTCTAAGACTGATACCACATCACGCATAACCTTTTCAGGTATGCTGAAGAACACTGAGTCTTGATGTCTCCACTGACTTTCTGATCTCTGAAACTCTACAGCATCAGAGTAGTCTGTAAATGTAGGATTGTCAATTTCCTGCATCATCTTGAACACCATGAGCGAATCATCTTTTCTGATTTCACTCTTCGTCTGCTTCACATAGTCACATGATGACACTGTGATAGCTACAATAAGCATGATTAAGCACATGCTAAGCTTTTCAAATAATCTCTTCATTTTGATAATTTATTAGAGATTCAACAAATGTTAACTATCCGGGTTTTAAAGATTCACGGAATCATCTATTGTGGACCAGCTAGGGCTTGAACCTAGGACCTCCAGATTATGAGTCTGTTGCTCTAACCAACTGAGCTACAAGTCCAAATAACAGTTTCGTGTTGTGTTTTACGTCAACCTTAGAAAACTGTTAAAACATCTGTGACGATAACGAAGTACGAAGCTCTCCAGCTTGTGATTTTATACAGACTTGAACTGTTATGTAGGCCTCTAACCTAATAAATCTCGGGGACAGTATAAACTGCCCCCTTGAAATGCAACTAATAACCAAATTTTCCCATCCAGTAAGTTACGAAATATATTATACTGGAGATCAGAATTATTACTAACCAAATTACAATAACTATCAATGAGAAGTTACTAACCTGATCAATAACTAAGCTTTTTGAGAGTATCTCAATAAGTGGAAATCCAGAAAAGAACATCAACATTATCGAGATAATCAATTCTTCACAATCTCTTTTCATATATATAATGCTGTTTGAGATATTTCATCATAGTTGTCTTCACTTACGAACCATGAATCATTATCTTCTGGTAAATAGTTCTTTCTAGCTCCAAGATCTACATCTTCTAATGATAATACACACATATCATCAGGATCTGCAGATTTGTAGTCTTTTAACTCTACATTTACATCACTACAATACACTTTAAGTTTACGCAATGATGCATGATGACGTCTGGTTTCTAATTCGCTATCAGACATCTGTCCATTCTTTCTACGTTTTGTCATGTTGTTATGGATCAATAAATATTATACCATCTTCACGACATGTGCAGGTTATTTCTCTTTTTACATCTACCACTCTTGGGCAAGAGAATAGATTATCGAAGATACAACCTTTACATGTCGCTTGACGTTTAGCCCTAACAACAATGCCATTTACCTTGTATATTCTGCCAGGACTAAGTTTTTTACTCATAGTTCACCAATTAACTGTAGCTTGTACATTGGTTGTTTGACTGGAACCATTTCATACCCTTTACGAATTTCACCAACTTTTCTAAATACTCTAGATATTTTTCCAAGTTGAAATGTTCTACGTATAGTCTCGTCCTTGGTAATTAGTATGAAACATACAAATCTTGATGGATTAGCATACAGCTTATCATATACTGCAGATATGCTATGATAGAACGAACCAATACCTTTCATTACATCGATTTTATTCATATCACTTTCGCTAACCATAATCTTTGTAGTTTCTCCAGCTTTCTCAAGACCACTAGATCTATACTTATAACATTTTCCAGTATTTGCATCTCTAACTATTGTGCATTTATCATGCGAGCTAGCGATAACAACCATTAAACCACCTACCATTATTCCACTTGGTAAGACTCGGCGCACTATATCATGTGGTTGAAATTTCATTTGTGTACAAATTTAATTTTATAACGCACTATTGATGTAATTACACCATTTCTTAATCTAATACCAAGTGTTGGTTCAATAGAGAACTGCTTGCATACATTGATATAGTCAACAACACTCTTAGAGACTGGGATAATCTCTGAGAATCCTGCTGATTTATCAACATATACAGCCATATACTTAACGGTTTTGCCGTTAGAACTAGGTTGCTGTACTATTTGTTTGATACATTCAACCTTACAAACCATTGTGTCGATCGCTGCTTTTTGCTGTGCATGACACTTCGATGTTAGGAGTAATAACAATATTATTACAACTAACGCTATTAATGTGCTGGGACCGTGATTCGGTTCCTCGTATAATTTTACAGCCATTTTTTATCATTGTTTGTCAATAAAACAAGTAGCGCCACTTTCTTCAATGCGACATTTGAGTCTATTCAAATAATTAATGTCAAGAGATCTTGCGATTTCAGGTTTTGAATCACGCGAAGCAGCATCGCAAATATCTTTGGCCTCTTTTAAGCCTAAGATTAAGTTATCCTTGACAGCTTTAACACATTGCAATTTTGCGTCACCACAATTTTGCAGGTATAGCATATGAACCTTTGGAATAGCCTCTTCTGGTTTCTTGAGATTTTTCATTGCCTCTACTACTATTGTAGCTGCAATTTCTGTTTCTGCAATCCCATTCGTAGTCTTTAAAGAAACTTTGTTGTCGTCATCAATTAAAATATCAATCATACTAATGAATCGTTATGAATTTAACACTTGTCTTGCCAGCTCCTGGAATATTTGAGTGCTTGTTATTAATATAACTATTCAAAATATTCTCAAGAGATTTAGCATTGACCTTACTTAACCCTGAAGAGAGTATCATTGTAGATACTCCCTCCTTAGCAATAACCTTGTAGTTAAGGTATTCAGCATCAAGTTTACCTTTTGCTGATTGAGGCTTAACTGCCTGGTTATGCGTCTGCTTGCGTTTCTTCTGATTCATCTGTACAAATGAATGGTTTGCAATCCAGACCGATGTTCTTGATAGCCTCAGGCTCACTGAGTCTATCTTCTGCAATCTCGCTAATGCCTGCAGCGATATGCACAAGATGATGCAAATGAGTGATACTATTGAACTTTCCGCCTACTTCAACTGTTACGTTGATAGTCTGCTCATCAGTCTCATGATTCTTAGTAACCCCAATTTCCTTGAGAATTGGAACAAGCTTCTTGAACTTGTTCTCAATGTAACCTGGAGAATCCAAGTCAACGTGTGTAGGAGACAATGTACGAGACACTGTTACAATTGTTGTGTTACCATCAGCATAAATAGCTGTTTCAAACTTTGGGTAATCATTACCCATTAACTTCTTTAAAATGTTCATAATTTTGATAATTTAAACATTATTTTATTTGCATAAGACTTACCGCTTATGCTCGGTATAAAAGTGTTCCATCTGTAATTCGGTTTCCCTTTGGAGGCTTTGGACTCCCTACGGCTACATTAAACACTTAGGGTTGATGCAACTCAACCCTTATGCTTTTTAATTAGTTTGAAATAGCAACGACTCATGCAACGGTTACACATACAATAGTCACACCATTCTTTTTGTTCAAATGAAAATAAATCACACTTGCAACAATCTGAAAAACTAGATTTATTTTTTGTAATTCTAAATACATTTTTACAAATTGTTAATAGTTGCCCTGGTTTATATTTCTTATGAATACCAGATGTCGTTTGTGATCTCATATTTTACCATATTATTCTGCAGTTAATTCATCTACCTTGGATTTTGCGTTCAAATAATCAGCACCATAATCTGTTGCAAGATCTGTATCCATAAGATCAAGATTATGTGTACCGTCAAGAGAGTCTAAAAGCGTCTCAGTACATTTGTAGTACTGTTCGTATGCTTCTATCTTTTTCTCTGCTTTTTTGTTCTTACCTGTATGGTAATTCGATGCAAAGCAGGCACCCACAAAGCAACCTAATACAGCTCCTACTAATAAGAGATTAAGGTTGTCCATAAAACCATGTACTTTATTATTTTCCATATATAATTATTGATTAATATACATAATAAAAACGTGCCTATCTTCACAGACCAGCACGTTGAGCATCGAAATAAACCTACGACACTTACATTTAAGTAAAAGATGCAAGAAAAATCGGGTAATAAAGCATTTGAAGTGGTTACTGGACTCGAACCGTCGCTATGTGTGCACTTTATATAGCCAAGTACGATATTCTTTATGAATTCGTACATAGTATACCCTCTTGCTTCTCTTAGCAAGTGTATAATAACCACTATCCGTCTCTCCGGATCGTCATGGAGAAGAGATTGCATTTCACGAAGCACCTACTGCAGTCAGGCTGTACGTCTCTTCTCAGCATACATGTAACACTACTATTTCACCCTCTGTGTCCTACAAGCGAACCTCTTATAGCTTTGCAAGTACCATAAGTACGTGTTGTAGTGCATGGGCTTGGGACCATGTCTTGCCACATTACTGCCTACGATTTATCACGTTAGCGTAGGCGCTCCGTCATCCTAGTTTATATACCGCTTGATTATGTTTTATATTATCTATCTGTTCTATCTGAAATTTCACCTGTGTATCTTGCCATCTTCTTTCTTTGGCAAGCTCTAAGCAAGCTTTAAGCTAATGTCTGAGCGAAGCGAGTTACATTTGTCAAAGAAGCAAGGTAGCGCCACGAGGACGCTACGATGCAAGCTAGTTAGAAGGATGCTGGTGGCACTGCTCCTGGAGCTGGGGGCACGCTGCCTGGAGCTGCTGCAGCTGGCTGCTGTGGAGCAGGTTGTGCTACATTAGGCTGAGGAGCTGGCTGCTGCTGAGGAGTTCCCATAGCTGCTGCTAATGGGTCAGGAGCTGGCTGTGGAGCTGCAACACCTGCCTGTGTAGCTGGCTGGTTTGATACAGGTCTGAAGAACTGACGCTCGATAGAGCGAACTCTTGAAACAGGGTCCCAGTTTTTGGCATAGTTTGGTGTGCCATCAACCTTTGGTGTCTCACTGATGAGGATACAGAATACAAGAACAGAGTCCATAGTTATTGGCTGATTTGATGATTTGTCCAATCTTGGACTTCCATTGTTATCCAACAAATAACTCATTCCATGCTCAAGCTTCTGGCGTACAAATATGCCATTCAAGAAGCGATAGCGTTCTGGAATATTGTCTTCATTAGATGTCTGTGCTGTACCTCCATGAGCTGCATCCAAATATGGACGAATAGCTGCAATGAGGCCATCAACTCCAAACATAACAATGTTTGTATTCTCTTCAAACACACACTCCTGGTTCTCGAGAGTTCCAGCTACATAGAAATTACCTTCTGTTTGTCCTGGCTGAGGCTTTGCCTGCAGCACTGACATGTTAAATAAACGATACTTTGACATAATTATATATAATTAATGGTGAATAATCATTTATGAAGATAATAGCTAAAAAGCTATATATTAAGGAAGAGTTGTAACAACAAACAACATCAAATGTATAAATGTGCTGGTTTATGAATTGTTCCAAATATCCAATCATACACACATCTACATCTTTCTCTTCTTCCTCTGCTAATAATCTAGAGGTGTTTTTTATGTTCCCGCAAGCAAAGAATAGGCAAGAGAGCGGCATTACACCGCTCCCTATTACTTAGATAAGTTTTGCAACGCGATATTCTCTTCCGTCGCGAAACTTGCATAATTCAGCATACTGTTTTGCCTTGTCCTCATCATCAAATGATGCATCAACAACTGGACTCATAACCTTGTAACTCTTGATAACTAAAAACTCTTTCATAACTGTAAATATTTATTGATTAAACATAGCTAAAGAATAAGAGAGTACGCCATTAGAATGGCAATACTCTCTCAACAAACTGTCGATTGTCTAGATACTTGTCATATACGCCGAATGATACATCATGTATATTATAATCATACAAAGCGTCTGAGAACTCAAGCTCAAGGAAATCAACACGTGACATGATACCACGTGCACGATCAATTGCATTGATTACATCAACAACTGAGCAATCAACCATATCACGTTGAATAGCGAACAACATGATAGCTACTAAACAGAATTTATCCATATTGATTATGTTTTATTGTTACTAATAGTGCAGAATTGTTCTTTATGTTCCCGCGATTAGGTTGGCAATCTATCAGTAATGTCATTTAAGATGCCGGGGGTAGTCAGATCCGAAACGCGAGCCGGGGGAGTCAATTATTACTGTTTCGCGTTTCTATATATTCATTACAGTTTTTAAATTGCAAAAAAATATTTTTTCTTACACCCAAATAACAAAAAAGCCGAGGCTGTAACCCCGGCTATACTCACACTTTCTTAAACTTATCTATAAAGTCTGTTATTTCTCTCATATATACATGGCTGTCTCGCTCGTATATTATAGCGTCAATCCACTTACCAGTAGAGTTTTTAAACTTTCCTACTCCTACATAATTGTAGATATTTCCTTTATACTCGTACTTCATTTTCCTTATTAGCTATTTTTAATATAATTGACAATAGTTTCTTATTAATGTTTTTATCATTCTTAACCAGCTTCTTCGCCACAGTTATGTATTTAATGAGTTCAGCAATAGGGATTGCAAGCTTTATTCCGATAAGAGAAATAGCAGCCCATAAAGGGAGAATTGTAAAGCATACGTACAATAATATTACAGCGAACGCTAAGTTCAATATCTTTACTGTAACACTTTTGGTATTCATGGCCTTTATTACCTTATCAAATATTTCCTTCTCCTCTTCGTTTAATTCGTTTCTAATCTCAGATATATCTACTAACATATTTCAATCTCCTATTATTTATATTTATCTCTTACTCTCGTCTCCATACATTATATCTAATAATATTTTGTACGTTTCTTTATTTACCGTAAATTGTTCTAATATTAGCTAAGCTAAGCTTATTTCCGGTATTTCAAAACTACTTGAGTCTAGGTTCTTCTGACCCAAATACTTCTATGAATTTGTAGAATTCTCCTTTTTTATCAAGCTGCAGTGCTAATTGTAGTATTTGTCTTGTTGGCTCCGCTTCCTATCCCAGATTCTCCAGCTCCTTCAGCAGTGTCTGGTACGCATCCCTCTGCGTTTGGTCCATTTTCTCCTATCTTTTCATCATCTATGTCGTTGGAGGAATCGTTAGGCTCCATAATGTTTATATCTTTTAAAGCATTTATAACCTCAGCTTTAGTAGTCTTTGTTTTAGATTGCTCAATAAGTTTTTGTATAAGTTCGTCTCTATGAGGATTACCTTTTTGCTCATACATGTGCATAAGGATCGCTGTAGCACTTGCAAACTCTCTAGAGTTTTTGTCAAACGTGTCTACAAGCTTCTCAAGTTCTTCAATTGTATATTTTCCTGGCTTATGCAAGAAGTTACCATCTTTATCGTACAAATTACTATTTTTATTAATTTTTCCCATCGTCACTTGCTCCTTTAAGTATTATCCAACCGACTGTAACGGCCGACATTGGAAGTATTAAAAATATAAATATTATATCAAATGGATTCATTTCTATCTGGTTCGTAAAATCCTAACATTCTGCCGTGTTTTTCAGCTCTCTATATTATCTCAGCAGCTCTTAAATATTCTTTATCTTTTGCTATTTCGCTCAGCATGGGCTACGTATTTTGTGCACCCTTCCTCTACAATTTCACCATCGTCGTTACGTGTTAAATGCGTGTATTTCTTCTTTGATCTGTTAAATTTAAACGCTCTAAATGCTTTATCTCGCTCCTATTTATCGTCATATCTATGTATGTACTTCATCATTTGTGTAGCATTTACAGACCCTGCAACACCAAGATTACATAAGTTCTTAATAAAGCTCATAGCACCATCTTCTCCAAACTTATGCTTTAGCATACTATACTCTTTAAGGCTCTTCTAAAACCATTGGTTGTCTACATCATATACTGGATCCTACTCTACAATATATGCTATATTTACAGGTACACCGTGTACAAAGAAGTATTTGCACTATTCTGTACATGGCTTATTCTAGTATTGTAGAGATAAGAAGTCGGCATAATATAGTACTGCACTCATCTCAAACTAGTTCATACTTTATTTGCTGTTTTGTTTACACATTCAGTAAAGTATCCAACCAAGTATGCGAATACCTCATTTGTATCTTCAGAGAGCTTTATATGGCATGCTTCTAGTATGTCTACAGCTGCATGAAATGACTCATGTGCAAATGTATTTATATCGTCACTTGTGTTCTTTAGCTTGTTTATTACTATAATTTCACAGTCTTCTCCTGTTATTTTATCATATGCTCCTCTAACAGTGTAAGCAGTATAATCTGACCATTCGTCGTCAATTATAGACGATTCATCGTTTCTAAAGCTAAATCTTTTATCTACTATAGGCTTATCTGGGTTAAGTACAACGAATAAGTCAAACCCATATACTGTGTTATATCTATCTATTATACACTTCTTTTTATCCATACTATTCTTATTAGTC
>ULOJ01013003.1_pt1 | contig 40584 bp, 40 predicted proteins | sample 1952461 | NCBI WGS metagenome assembly ULOJ01 (sample SAMEA4835600, study PRJEB28245) | human gut metagenome | biome: gut microbiome; material: fecal sample | place: Denmark | collected 2008
TTTAGCAGAACGTCTTGGAATCAAGTTATATGATAAAGAACTTTTGGCACAGGCAGCAAAAGATTCTGGTTTTTGCGAAGAAATTTTCGAAAATCATGATGAACGTCCAACCAACAGTTTTCTGTATTCCTTAGTAATGGATACATATACCGGCGGAAATTATTCTGCAGCACCGTTTTTGGATATGCCGCTTAATCACAAAGTATTTTTAGCACAATTTGATACCATAAAAAAGATTGCATCCGAGGAGTCCTGTGTAATTGTAGGCCGCTGTGCAGATTACGCACTGGCTTCTAATCCGGACTGTCTGAGCATCTTTGTACATGCAGATATGGACGATCGTATCAAGCGTGTCAGCAAACGTGAGGATGTCACGGAATCAAAAGCCAAAGATATGATCCAGAAAAGAGATAAGCAGCGTTCCAGCTATTATAATTATTACACCTGTAAGAAATGGGGAGACTCCAGAAGCTATGATCTGACACTTAACACAAGTAAGATCACACCGGAGGCGTGTGTCGACATTATTCTGGATTTTCGAAAGAAAATGGAACAGAAGAAATAAAGCAATTCCGCTCTGAAAAAAGGAACCGGTCTTAAGGTCCGGTTCCTTTTCTTGTATACTTTAAAAATCTATTGAAAATATTAAGAGGAATGAAATCCATGCGATTTGTAATACAACGTGTCACTGAAGCAACATGTGAAGTTGATCAAAAAATTACCGGACAGATAACAAACGGCTTTTGCGTCCTGATCGGAATTGCAGAAACCGATACCAAAAACATTGCCGATAAAATGATTCGAAAACTCCTTGGGATGCGCATCTTCGGTGATGAAAACGGAAAAACAAACCTGTCTTTACATGATATCGAAGGCTCCCTGTTATTAATATCACAGTTTACATTATATGCGGACTGCCGGAAGGGAAACCGTCCATCTTTTATCAAAGCCGGAAATCCGGAACTTGCAAACAATCTCTACGAATATATTATTGCAAAATGCAAAGAAGAAATTCCGGATGTACAAACCGGAATCTTTGGTGCAGATATGAAAATTTCTCTGGTAAACGACGGGCCTTTTACCATATTGCTGGATTCTGAAGATCTTGCATAATGGCTTGCCAAGGCATACGCGGAGTGATATTATAATTTTATCGGGAGAACTATTCGTTAAACTTAGGTTTTGCGAATAGTTGCATGGATGCCACTATTGCCGTTTCCGCGAACACCTTGGAATGCTGTCACTTTGCATAAACATAATACAATAATTTGCATAATGATGATACTATATCGAATTATATAGCAGAAATATGTGTTTATGCAATAATTTGACCACAATTTATTTGCATATAGATAATACAAAGATGTAGATTTTGCATTCTGTTAATACAAAACAGCTGATTTATTTGCGTATAAATGATACAAAATAGTTGATTTTGCATTTAGATAATACAAAGTTGCAGACATTTTTGCATATAAATGATACAAAAATGTCTGTGTTCTCAATCAATATCTAATATCGATAAATTTTTATCATATTATTTTCTTCCACATAAATCATATGTGCTGGGTAAAGAATCAAATTGCTTCGCATAAGTGGCTTTTCCATACCACCACATATTTTAACGTAATCCATAAACTTATGAAAATTTGTATTCATATAATCTTCTAATACATAATATTGAGCGGCTATGCTAAATTCGCTTATTTGTAGATCATGAATACAGATTTCAGACGGATAATATTGATAACCTGATTTGTACTTTTCACTTACCTTAGTCACATCTCTTATAATGCTCAAACTTTCTTCTATTCTCTCATCACCAGTCAAAAAAAGCAAATATAGTAATATTATGCCCAATTCATCATCGTATGAAATAAATCGTCCTCTTTCAATCTGATAACATTTGTAGTCGATTTCATCATATGTGTATGTTCTTAACTTTTCTTTAATAAACATCTGAAGATACTTATATTTGAAAAGTATACGTGACAGATTATCTGCTATCTTCGGACACTTCAAATTACTGTTTCTTATTCGTTTATTCATGACACCTATGACTTGAGCATCTGCCTCTTTAATATCCTTGATAATAATTTCTGGTTTCAGTTCAAAATCAAGCAAAAATGGACCAATTTCCGGTATAATATTTTCATCGAAAAGATCGGAACCGATCGCTTTTATATAATCAAAATTCTTACGAAATCCACGTAAAGTAAAGAAATCCTCTATTTCAGGTATTTCTTTTCTATCTAAAGGTAATGATAGTTGAGAACAATCTTCAAAGTCCGTTATTTTTCTTATAAACATGTTTTTTGATATAAAAACCTTATATCTTTCCATTTTTTTAGGCTCCCCAATATATGATGACTGTGAACCTAATATATATCGTTCTTTTAAATAATCTATCATTATTGTTTTAGGGTGAAATGGACACCTTTTGATTCCCTTTAATTGATGAAATATAGAATGATATCCGTTCTTCATACATTCTGGACAATAGCTTATTTTGTCTGTGAAAAAATCTGAAATATCCCGTTTACTCGTAAATTCGTCGAGTTGCGTTTTGTACCACTCCGGTACAAAGCTTGAAAATATTTTGTCAAAATCGTTTACATTACTAGATATATTACAAAATATACCATAGGAAAGGAAACGATCATGCGCTGTTCGTGCACTTGTTCGGATTCCTAACGATTTCATGAGTATTGCATTACTGGATATTACATTTACTTTTTTATATGTATTAAATATACTCCATATTGATTCATATGGACGAACCCAATTCTTATCCCATAACCCAGGAAACTTATATGTATTATCTTCAGAACTCTGAGGCTGTATTTGATGTTTTTCCATAACCGGTCTCCTTAATACATGTAATTATTTCTTCTTTACCAATGAAATAGGCAGCTTTTTCTCCGCATTTTCCAAAACGAGCCAAAATCTTTAGGAATGAACCCATAAAATACATCATTGGTATGTCTTCTTCTCTGATATTATAATATTTCTTCACGATTTGAAATGCTTCCCAATAATCAATTGTCAATGTATAGAACACTGCCACCCCATCATTATAAGCTTCTGGAAAATAAAACTCTGATATTTTTTTCCCATTCTTATTTTTCGATATGTTAGAAACTTCTGCCCGGTCTAACTCCATTAAACACATGCCAAGTTCCATTTCACTTCGAATACCATAGAATCGATGACTGTTTAACATGAATCTTTCTACTATTTGATTTTGCTTATCTGATATAAGACATTCCCTAAGTGCTAATAATTCTTTAGTTCCAAAGAGAAATACAGACATTTGCACATCATATTTATTTTGGAGTGTATTATATAAATCCATAAGCCAATCAAATTCTTTGGCAGCAAGCTTCCAAGCTTCGTCAATCATAAAGACAATACGTTTCAATGGTGTTGCAGAAGCCCGTATTCTCATATAGTTAATCACTCGCTCCTTTAGATTCAGTGCAGTTTCTGTTCGCGTCTTGATTTCCCCTATGTCCATTGCATTAATTATAGATGCATAAAAACTTTTATCTGTTGGGACATGATCAGTAAGCGTCCATATAAGAACCGGAAAGTCTTCTCCATACTGTTTCCGAAGTTTGTAGCTTATATAATTAATGGCACTTGTCTTTCCAACACGTGTTCGCCCATATATCATGGCTCCACAATCTCCAGTCAAAATCCAATTGTCCATTTTTTCATATAAATCGAAAATACTTTTGGTTGCAATCATAAATTCTGGAGATTTAAGATTCCGAAGTGTTATTGCTGATATTATTTTATCATCTGTTGAAATATTTGTAGTATTTTCCATTATTTAACCCTCTTTATATATTTCCACATTTCTTCTGCTGTCATACGCTTAACTTCTTCAGCCGAAGGCATATTAGATTCTGTACTAGCCCTTTTATCTATACTAGTTATAGGTGCTGGATCTTCTTGGTGCTGCCTGTTTTGCTCAACAAACGTTTGTTTTCCCTCCTCTCTTCGCAAAATTTCAGCCTTAGTTCTATCACGTTTGCTATATGGTGCTCTGCGCTCCAATTCCTGTTCATATGCTGTAATTGGTGTAGAAAATGTACGATTATCCAATTTGTTTTGCTTCGCGTAATGATTTATAGCTTGTCTACTTTTTAATGAATGCGATTTTTGACCATGTTCACCATTAGCACGTAGCATACCAAGTGGCATACCATCTTCTGTGAAAGCTTCTACAGTTGATACGTCATCCGGATTTATGAGAAGCGTGATTTCTTTTCCAAGATAAATATTGCTAGAGGCAAGAATATCATTTCTATATTGGGCATTCATAAAACTAACATATGGTCTTTTTCCATTTTTGGTTCCACCGCACACTCGTCTGGTTACTGTATGATACATCAACTTTTTTATGTCCTCTATTTTATTTTCAGAAGCTATTGTAGGCATCATTCCATACTCTCTTATTTTTCGTTCCATTTCCTGCAAGGGCGTATTGTTATACAGGGCTTCATGGGGACTATTATTATATTGAATTATAAGTTGTTCAATGACCTCTAATATATCATCATATGTAACATCATATTTTATAGCTTTATATTCGGGATTCCTTCTTTTGATACCATTTATACTACTGTCAGTGGTCATCGGTAGCCTGTGAAATCCTTTTGTTTCAAGTGTCCCAAAAAATCTTTCTATTATGCCACGCGTTTCTGGTGTTGCAACCGAGCCATAATTTAAAGTGCAGTTAAGTACATTAAGCGCCTTATTACGAACATTTTTTGACAGATGTGATTTAGCATTATCCATCATTACCATATCAAATAAAGCATATTGTGTTTCGGGCAAAGTGATACTTGGAAATCCACCATTTGATGGATAAGAAAATCCAGGGATCTTAAAATCTATCATCTTATGAGGCAATATAGAATTCTGGAAAGCTCGTAGTACATCAAACTGATTATAATTCATCTCTTGGCTTGTTGAATATCCTATTATGCATCTCGTGGCAACATCAATCACAGCAAATAACCAGCATCTATGAGCTGTCATTGCCTGTATTGTTCCATCCGGCATTCTTACCTTCGTAGTATATATAATGTCTATTATATGTCCATCAATTTGCACTGTGCTAAAAGGTGCAAGTGGATTTTGTATATATTTTTTACCAATGCCAGTGCTCTTTATTTTTTGCTTTGCATTATTGGTTTCACGGTTTGCTGCTAGTTCTATATTCTCACGTTCAATCTTCTTTACATAACGATATAATGAATAATAACCTTGAGTATCTGTATTAAACGGGTATACATCATCGCTGATTTGTAACTCTTTACATTTACGTAAAAACTTTTCGTGTAAGGTACGAATATTCATTACACGTTCTGTCGTATAAGGAGCAATACCAAAATAATTTCCTTTTATATATGATTCTAACTCAGGATATGTTGCAAGAAGTTGACCAAAATGTTTCCTTAAATCTATTTCGATTGTTCCTTTTGCTATCCTTTTGCGTGGAATAAGTCCTGTATATCCATACTGGTTTTTGTTCTTATCTTCCTGCAGACATCTTTCAAGCAATCTAGGTAAATTACTATGTTTAACTGTGGTTCTTTCTTCAATTTCAGATGTTTTATAACCATCTATATACATATCAATTGCCATTTTACGTTGTTTATATATCTCTCTATATATACTAGGTACTATTTCAGCCGGAATATCCACCCATTCCTCCCGGTCGGCACGTAGTGCTACTAAATCATATTTTTTACTTGCCATCTATATGTACCTCCGTTACAAAGCCAAACGGTTCATTTTCTAAATTTCCAAAACAAATGTTTCCTTTATAAAATAAATTGGCTAATATATCAATTCCAATTTGAGCAGATATAATGCCACTATTTATTAAATAGCCAACAGTTGTTGTTCCCCGGTCACTAATGAACTTAAGAATATGTTTTTCTGCAACTGTTTCTGTACGTTCTAGGCGCAAAACTTTGGGATACAAATATAGAAGATTCCTTATATAGTGAGTTCCCAATATAATATCTCTATCTGTTTTTACAATATATCTTTTGCCATTTTGTTCACACCATGCCTTTTGAATGGCGATTTGTCTATAACTTCGTTCAGAAATGGATTTTTCATATTCTAATTCTTCTGCAAATTTTATTTCCTGAAATTCCTCTTGTCCATCTTTGTATCTTACCCATACATCAAATACAGTTTTGTATGTTTGCCCATCAAAAAATACATCTGTTTCTAGTGGCTGTTCACAGTATTTTTCTACTTGATGGTCCATTTCAAGACCTATTTGATTCCAATACTCTAAACTTGAGAATGCGGTTACTGTTCGTTTTAGCTTTTTGCTTATAAATTCATAATAATTACTGCCATAATGAGTGCCTCGTGGCATTTTTACCGGAGTAGTATAATTCATAATTTTCTTGTCCTTTCATCACTTTTTGATACATGAATATGGCAAATAAAGATATACATTCACTCCACTTTAAAAGCAAATGAATACCGTGCTAAATCAATATATTTGATTGAAATAATAGAAAAATTACAATAGACCTATTGCCAAAGACTTATGTTTATGCTAATATCATTAAAAGAAACATAAAAATGAGCAATAAAAAGAAAGCGTTAGCCCAATCGTCCCCACGAGAAAAGTTAATGCTTTTTGTCTATATATAATTATTATCAAGTGTAACCTATTTATGGTTGATTTTCAATGTTTTTGCATAAATTTTCTGAAAGATAATTATTTATTCCTAAATCCTCTGCTACTTTGTATCATTAATATGCAATTTCTGCATATTCGTATCATTTATTTGTAAATTTGTTGTCTTTGTATTATTAATATGCAAATTATTATTCACTAGTTTGCACTTAGTTGATACAATAAACAAAAAAGACTCCCTATTTAAGGGAATCCTATACTATTACTTAGTATTATTTATCTGCAAATTGACAAATGCCTTTTGCATATTCCATTAATTTAGCACAAGTAAAGGAACCATTATATGAAACTACAACAATTATACAGTTATGTCCGCCAGGCAATTGACGATTACCAGATGATTGCTGATGGTGACCGGATTGCCGTCGGCATTTCCGGAGGAAAAGATTCTCTGACACTTTTATATGCATTATCCGGATTACGCAGATTTTACCCAAAGAAATTTGAATTGGCAGCTTTGACCGTTGATCTGGGATTTGATCATTATGATCTGTCCGAAATCCGGCAGCTTTGTAAAACGCTTGATGTCGAATATCATGTAATCAAAACCAAAATTGGCGAAATTGTTTTTGAAGAACGAAAAGAAAGTTCTCCATGCGCGCTATGTGCAAAAATGCGAAAAGGCGCATTAAATGACTATGCGAAGCAAATTGGATGCAATAAAGTTGCCTATGCGCATCACATGGACGATATCATAGAAACCATGTTTTTATCAATGTTTTATGAAGGACAGTTTTATTCGTTTGCCCCTGTCACCTATTTAGACCGCAGCGGAATCACTGTCATCCGGCCACTGATGTATGTTCCGGAAGCAAATGTCATCGGATTTCTTCATAAATATCATCTTCCCCTTGTGAAAAATCCGTGTCCGGCAGATGGGGAAACCAAACGTGAATATGTCAAACAACTTGTCCGGCAGATTAATTTAGAAAACCCCGGTGTCAAAAAACGCATTTTCCATGCAATATGCACCGGCAGAATAGAAGGGTGGAATATCAATGGAAAACAATGAAAAAGCATATTACGAAAAAGTAGATATTGATAATGAATTAAAACTGCGAAAGCAGCTTGCTGCTCTTCCACCCTACTGCAAACAGTATTTTATAGCAATCGAATCCAAAACCCAGTCACGGACAAGACTTGCCTATGCCTATGATCTTTCCTGTTTTTTCGATTATCTGCATGAAAACGACCCAATTTGCAAAAAAATGACCATTACGGAGATTCCTCTGAGCATTCTGGAAAGCCTAAAACCCATGGATCTGGAAGAATATCTGTATAATTTAAAAGTATATGAAAAGGATGGTATGGCACATACCAACGAGGAACGAGGAATCAAGCGAAAACTCTCCTCTCTCCGCTCCTTTTACAAATATCTGTACAAAAATGAATTTATACAATCGAATCCTGCATCCAAGGTAAGTACCCCGAAAATCCACGACAAAAATATTATCAGGTTAGATGCGGATGAAGTTGCCAATCTGCTTGATGAAGTCGAATCTGGCGAAAATTTAACCAAAAAGCAACAAATGTTCCATGACCGCACAAAAGTGCGTGATTTGGCCCTTCTGACGCTTATGCTTGGGACAGGAATCCGTGTCTCGGAATGTGTCGGCCTGGATCTGGATGATGTCGATTTAAAAAACAATGGAATCAAGATCCACCGGAAAGGTGGCGCAGAAGTTGTTGTATACTTCGGAGAGGAAGTCAGAAATGCCCTGTGCGGATATATGGAAGAACGAAAACTGATCACTCCGGTTTCCGGGGATGAAAACGCACTGTTTTTATCTATGCAGAAACGAAGAATCGGAGTCCGCGCAGTGGAAAATCTCGTAAAGAAATACGCAAAACTTGTCACAAACTTAAAGAATATTACCCCACATAAACTGCGAAGCACCTATGGCACCTCTCTTTACCGGGAAACAGGTGATATTTATCTGGTTGCAGATGTCCTTGGTCATAAAGATGTCAATACAACCAAAAAACATTATGCTGCCATTGAAGAGGACAGACGCCGCAGTGTCGCAAAATATGTTCATCTTCGTGAAGACTAAACGTAAAAATCTTTTTAAAAAGGTAAAAAAAAGAGGTAAAAAATTTTTAGAAAAAATAAAATTCTATGAAAATATAAGGAGGACAAAAAGAAATGGACTTATTATGGAAAGAACGAAAAAGAATCTGGTGCGGACTTCCGCTTACCTTCACTGTGTACAGTTATGACAACGAAAGATTCTATGTAAAAAGCGGTTTTTTAAATCAGCGGCAGGATGAAGTCCGTCTGTACCGCATTCAGGATCTGACCGTGACCAGATCATTGTCTCAGCGGATTTTCGGAATGGGAACCATTCTTGTAAATTCTTCCGACAAAACCCTTGGCGATTTTGAAATTAAAAATATCAAAAATGTCATGGATGTAAAAGAACAGCTCTCTGCGCTGGTTGAAATACAGCGAGATCAAAAACGGGTATATACCAGAGAAAATATCTCCGGGAATTCCGAAGCCGATCATGATGATTATATGTAATCAGAATGTAAAATTTCCTGTATCCATTGAAAAAGGATACAGGAAATTTTTTACCTGTGTGCCTGCATTTCCTGTTGTATTTTTTCTTCAATCCGGATTTTTACCAGATCGGCAATCTCCTGCGTTTTCATTCCCTTATACTCTTCGTAACAGATCGGTTTTAAATAATGCACATATGTTGTGATCGGTCCGATATGAAAACTGTTAAACACCTTATACGAATCAATCAGTGCAATAGGAACGATCGGTGCATGTGATTTTAAAGCGATCTTAAAACTTCCTGCCTTAAAATCGCATACCTTATTTTTATTGTTAAACCGGTATCCGCCCTCGGGGAAAAGAATATACTTTTTTCCGGCAGCCACCTCTTTTGCCACCTGGTTGATAATGGTGATTCCCTGCCTCGGATTATCTTTTTCCAGACGCTTGGCCTGTACAAGATCACAGAACTCCCGTACAAGTATCGTATGTGACTTGCGTTTGTCCATCACAAAAGAACATGGAGACTTATGGGTATACATAATACCCAGCACATCATATTTGCCCTGATGGTTCGGATACATCATGTATCCTCCCTGCTTTGGCAGGTTTTCCGCACCGGTCTCCACAGTGTTAATTTTTCCTGTCTTGTTCATCAGATAAATGGCATGCTGCACGAGCGAATAACGCTGTTCTTCCGTATAGCGCTGCGGATGATCTGCTTCTGCCCGCATTCTAGGAATCATATATGGTGCACGATGCAGATTCATAAATATAACATAAAATAATTTTAACATGGTACTTGTATCCCTTATTCGGTATTCAATCATATTTTAAAGGTTTGATATATATATTCTAGCAAATAATACGGATTTTACAACATGTTTTACATCTTAGATAACGAAAAATGATTGCTGATGACTGGGAACGTCAATTTGGTGACGATCCTGACTTCCAAGATTAAACTTCAACAAAAAACAGGTACTACCGCACGCCTTCAAGTTGCAGTTAATAAATTATAATGAGAAAATGAAATGAAAATAATACAATGTCAAAAGACCTATATCTGAATTACCGCTGAGGCGATGTTAATTCTGACACAGGCTTTTTCATTTAAATCCGATAAGTTTTCGCATTATCTGCATCTGAAAAACGCTAACAGCTGTTACACCGCTAGCGCTTGAGTATTTGTACTTGTTTGATCAACTATCCACTGGAAATGACACAAATTTTCACTGATTTTTAGAGATTTTGCTGTATTCTCTCAAAATTGCTAAATTATTCTATAATTTCAAAAAGGAACTTAAATTGCCTGGGAGACATATTCTCAATCTAATTTCATTGATTGTGGTGAATCTAAAGTGTCAAGCTCCTTAAAATAATTGGCATCTTCATTGGTAGCATACATAGCTGACTTTATACGATATAAAATGTCATCAATAGACTTAATATCTGAAACCATATATTTCTCATTCAAAAGCTCAATTAACTCTTTCTTTTGATTTTCTGTTAATTTTAATGACTGCGCAAATGTTACTAGAGCAAAGTCGGTTGTTTGCTTACTAATGCTATCCTGCTGAATGGCAATTGAATCAATCTAAAGATGCGCTACCTACTGACTTGCACGCTTATTTTTACCGGAATAACCGGAAAACCCCAAACACTTTTCCGAGAATCTTACAGTCCGGAACTATGATCGGGTCCATCGCATCATTTTCCGGCTGCAGCCGGATATGCCCGTCTTCTTTGTAAAAAGTCTTGACCGTTGCGGAATCATCGACTAAAGCAACAACCATTTCCCCATTCTGTGCAGTACTGCAGCGCTCCACAATGATATTGTCCCCGTCAAAAATACCTGCATTGATCATGCTCTCGCCCTTCACCTTCAGCATAAAGGACTCTGCATTTGGCATATACTCTGCAGGAATCGGGAAATAGGCATCAATATTCTCAACGGCAAGCATCGGCTGACCGGCGGCTACCTGCCCGATCATAGGGACATTCACCACTTCACGCCGCGTCAGATTGAAGTTATCATCCACGATTTCGATTGCACGCGGCTTTGTCGGATCACGACGGATATATCCGTTTTTCTCAAGTGTCTCCAGGTGGGAATGGACGGATGATGTGGACTTTAAATGGACCGCTTCACAAATGTCACGGACTGTTGGCGGATATCCTTTGTTTAAGATTTCTTTTTTTATATATTCCAGAATTTCTCTCTGTTTATCTGAGATTTTTCCATATGCCATAATGCGTTACCTCCGGGCGTATTTCTTTATGATCTTAGTTTATCATACTACAACATAGAACGCAAACGTATATTCCGAAAATTTGTTCGTATTTTCTATTGACAAACACATGTTCGCGTATTATATTTATCTTATGCAAACAAATGTTCGGTTTCGGATAAAACAGGAGGAATTTATTATGAAAAGGGTATATAATGAAAAAATCTCACCTCGTGCAAATGAAAGTCTCACCCGAAGAGAACATACCGTTCAGACCCAGAAACGCGTGATTGTTCTGGTCTGTGTTCTTGTCATCTTCGCCGTTATTCTGATTGGAAACAGTATTATTACATTTGCCGGTTCCAGAGCCGAACAGCCGGTTCATAAATATTACACAAGTGTCCAATTACAAAAGGGAGATTCTTTGTGGTCTCTTGCCGATCAATATGCTGCCTCTGACCGTACCTCCCGTGCGCAGTTTATCGATGAGGTGTGCGAACTGAACGGAATCTCGGAAGATAATACACTGCACAGCGGCGAGTATCTCGTAGTTTCCTATTACTCTCCGGAAATTCGGTAGCTAATTATCTGTTCTATAGTATTTATAACCTGCTATATTATTTTGTCACAAAAAAAGAGAATAACCTTCTTCCCTTTCATATCCGTAGGAAAGAAGTTATTCTCTCACTTTTCATTTATAATCACTCTTTATAATCAATCATGTCTGTTACACAAAATACCTGTTGGAATTACATCTCAATGATCTTTCCATCTCTCCAGATGCGTTCGAGATCATAGAACAGACGGTCTTCTTTGGAAAACAGATGCACAATGATATCCTCATAGTCCATCAGAATCCATGTCGACTTATTATTTCCTTCAATCTGCTTTGCATGCAGCCCTGCTTTGTATAATGCTTCATCTACAGCATCCTGCATTGCAGTCAGCTGATTCTGGTTGTTTCCGTTTGCAATAATAAAATAATCGGCGATAGAGGAAACTCCTGTAATATCAATAACGGTTACATCCTCTGCCTTTTTATCTCTGAGCGCTTCTACGGCGGTCTTTACGATTTCTAATGTTTCCATGGCTGATCCTTTCCATACGGTTCATAAAATTGATAGGTTAACTGGGTCGTTGGGTCTACACTGCCTTTTCTCCCGCATAAATAATGCAGCGTATCATATAAGATTTCTGCCATACACTGATTCAGATCCGAAAAGGCAATCTGTCTTATGATCGAAAGATGGGGAGCTTCACATCTTAAAGGTTCAATATAATCGGCAATGTAGATAATCTTATCCAATGTATTCATATCCGGCTCTCCGGTTGTATGCACCTTGATGGCATGAAGGATCTGCGGGTCCTTTACTCCATATGCTTCCTCTGCCAAAACCATACCTGCTTTTGCATGGAGAAGTCCTGGATTTTCACGCTCTACTTTAGAAATCAGGATATCGTTTTTTTCACAGAGAGAAATCTTTTTCTCTGTCGGGAGGCATTTGGCGCAATCATGCAGAAGTCCTGCGATCATCGCCTTCTCATAATCATATCCATATGCCATGGCAAGGCTTCCTGCCGTATACATGACCCCAAGCGTATGCTCATAGCGGTTTTTATCCAGTTCTTTTTTCAATCTCTTTTGTATTTCTTCTCGTTCCATACGTTTTGCTCCACTTCTTTACGATTGATACAGATGATGCCTGCGAATATACGCAGATACTTCTTCCGGAAACGCATGTTCCGGATGTTCTCCTCTCATCAGTGCCTGGCGGATCTTTGTGGAAGACATCAAAAAACGTTCACAGGGAACGATCCGGATATCACAGGGAAATTGTTCCTGCAACAAACGGATCTTCTTCTCCAATGCAGCGATGGTAAAAAGATCCCTCGGGATCACCAGAATGGTAGCCAGTTTGGCAATTCGTTCCGGTTGTTTCCATTGTTCAAAATAGTCCAGAGAATCTCCACCCATAATAAAGAAGAAACGATGCATCGGAAACTGTTCCGACAATTTCTCCATGGTGCGGTATGTGTAGCTTCTCTCGGCACTGTCAAGCTCCAACCGGCTGACCGTCATCCAGGGATACGGCTGTGCGGCCAGTTTACACATTTGAAACCGGTCTTTGGCATCGGTCATCCCATGCTCATCCTTATTTGGAGAGTGTCCGGCGGGAATAAGCCATACCTGGTCCAGTGCATAAGATTCGTATGCACATTTTGCCATATGAAGATGTCCGTTATGAATTGGATCAAAAGACCCTCCTAATATTCCGATATTCATGTGTCTTATTCCGGAAGTTTAATCTTTGGATTCTTCTTTGCCTTGCGGTAAAAGATCATTTTCTTTCCGATTACTTTTACGACATTGGAATGTGTACGCTCTGCAATGACAGAAGCGATCTCCTTCGGATCATCAATACAGTTTTTCAATACAGAGACTTTAATCAGTTCTCTCTTTTCCAATGCGGCATCAAGTGCTTCAATGATCTCCGGTGTCAGAGATGCTTTTCCAATCTGAAAGATCGGATCTATATTGTTGGCAAGGCTTCCCAGATAGGCGCGCTGTCTGCTGTTCATAGCGTTTCCTCCTGTTACTTATAATAATCAAATTCGTTATAATACATACGGACAGTATCTCCATCCTGTATGCCCTGTTCTTCCAGTTCCTTTAAGATGCCCTGTTCCCGAAGGAATTTCTGGAAGAATAAAAATCCTTTTTCGGAATCCATGTTTGTATATCCAAGCATTTTTTCAATCTTTGGACCCTCTACAACAAAGGCACCGTCTTCTGCACGGGTAATTGTATATGGTTCATCCTTAAAGAAGCCAAGTGCCGGATCAAATTCCTGCTCATAGACAACGGCTTCCTTCGGACATTTTGCCAAAAGTTCACGTACATGAAACAGTAATTCCCGAACACCCTGACCGCTCACCGCAGAAATCGGATACACTTTAATGCCTTCTTTTTCCTCAAATTCTGCACGAAGCGCAGAAATAATTTCGTTTTCATTGCCATAAATTGCATCAATCTTGTTTGCTGCAATTACCTGTGGTTTCTTCAACAAGTCCGGATTATATGCATCCAGTTCCCGGTTAATGGCATGAATATCCGCAATTGGATCACGTCCTTCGGTTCCGGCCGCATCCACAATATGGATAATGACTTTGGTTCTTTCAATATGCCGGAGAAATTCATGTCCCAGACCGACACCATCGGAAGCACCTTCAATCAGTCCCGGAATATCCGCAATCACAAAACCGTTTCCGTCTTCCATGTCAACAACGCCCAGATTTGGCTGTAATGTCGTAAAATGGTAATTGGCGATCTTTGGCTGTGCATTGGTCACACGCGATAAAAAGGTGGATTTTCCGACATTCGGGAAACCAACCAGTCCCACATCCGCGATCACTTTAAGTTCCAGCTGAACTTCAATCTCGATGGCTTCCTGTCCCGGCTGCGCATATTTTGGAGCCTGCATGGTGGAAGTTGCAAAGTGCTGATTGCCAAGTCCTCCACGGCCGCCATGCAAAATGACAGAACGCTTATTTTCCCCTGACATATCGGCAATTACTTTTCCGGATGCCGCATCTCTTATAATTGTTCCCTCCGGAACTTTTAATATCAGATCTGCACCATTTTTTCCATGGCAGTTCTTCTTGCCACCTTCTTCGCCCGGTTCTGCTGCGAATTTTCGTCTGTGCCGATAGTCTGCAAGCGTATTGATTCCCTCGTCTACTAAGAAAATGACATCTCCGCCTTTTCCTCCATCGCCACCGTCCGGACCACCGTTCGGCACATATTTTTCACGACGGAAGGACACATGTCCGTCTCCGCCTTTTCCTGATTTGATAATAATTTTTGCACGGTCTGCAAACATAATCTCTCTCCTACATAACGATAAAACCCCGGCTCAAAAAGTCGGGGTTTTGTAAACTACTCGTTGTCTACTGGATATACAGAAGCCTGCTTCTTATCTCTTCCTACTCTCTCGAAACGAAGAACACCATCTACTTTAGCAAATAATGTGTCGTCTCCACCGATACCAACATTCACACCTGGATGAATTCTTGTACCACGCTGTCTATAGAGAATATTGCCAGCCTTTACGAACTGTCCGTCTGCTCTCTTTGCTCCTAATCTCTTGGACTCGGAATCACGGCCGTTCTTTGTAGAACCAACTCCCTTTTTATGAGCAAAAAACTGAAGGTTCATATTCAACATGTCCTACACCTCCTTGAAATCAAGAATGATATACTCATTCCCATAATCATTTTGTATTCCTTGTAAGCCCAGAACCATGGACTTCATCAGAAGCTGTGTATCATGACCGGCTTTCTGATCAAGTCTGAAATCAATCAGCCCGGATGTCTCTTCTGTATCAATATGATAAGAATCCTCTGTGAAAGTCTCTATGGAATTGATCGTATTTATCACAAGTGCCGAAACACCTGCGCAGATAATATCACTTCCTGCTTCCGCATATCCGGAATGACCGATGCAGTGAAATCCCACTGCATCTTCATGATCCTGTAAAATCGTTATAGTAATCATATAACAATTCCTATCGATTATCCATTAATCTTTTCAATCTTAACCTGGGTGAACGACTGTCTGTGTCCGTTCTTCTTGTGATAACCGGTTTTTCTCTTGTACTTGTAAACGATTACTTTCTTTGCTCTGCCTTCTTTGATGACAGAAGCTTCAACAGTTGCTCCGGCTACTGTTGGGTTTCCAACCTTCATATCGTCTCCGGATACTGCTAATACCTGATCAAAAGTAACCTTCTCACCAGCATCAACTCCAAGCTTTTCAATGGTAATGATATCGCCTTCGGATACTTTGTACTGTTTACCACCTGTTGCTATAATTGCGTACATATGGCACCTCCTATTTATCATTACTCGCCAGTTACGGTGTTGCCAATAAGCAAACTTTTACCTCACTGTGCGGCATACTAGTGTATAATAGCACATGACCACCTGTTCGTCAAGCTGTTTATGATAAAATTTCACGCAAAGATTTGTATACTTTTTTCCGGGTCAGTTCCACCAGACCAAGTCTGGTAATATCGATAAAATTTGCGGGAACCGAATCTTTTTGTAATTCCTCCCGAATAACGGAAATCAGCTTCTGCTGCTGTTCTTTCTTTTTCAGATTGATGAAATCCACGAGGATCATCCCTGAAATGTTGCGCAGACGAAGCTGCCGTGCAATCTCTTTTGCCGCTTCAACATTGATCGCAAATAAAGCCTCTTCCCGGCGGGACCGGTTTTTTCCGCTGTTGACATCAATGACCGTCAGGGTTTCAAGAGATTCAATGATAATATTGGCTCCGGAATCAAGCCATACTTTGGAAGAAAGCAGTTCCTGCATATTGCCCCGCAGATGATATAAAGTCGAAAGACTGACCGCATCATCCCGGTAAAGCTGCACTTTCTTTTCTTCCACAAGATGGGGAAGGTATGCACAGATCTCCTGATACAGATCCTGACCATCCGTAAGAACCAGATCTGTTTTTTCAAAATTTTCTGCTTTTAACCGCGCCAGATAGCCGGGGAGATTCCGGTACACCAGATCTCCGGCATTCTGATGTGTACCGGTCTTCTTTAAAGCCCGGTATTCTTTCTGCACCAGCTCGATATCTTCGCATAATTCGGTTTCCAGAACCGCCCCTGCATTGGTTCTGAATACCAGCCCGTACCCTTCTGCTTCATGATCCTTACACGTGTTCTCTAAAAGAGCCGACAGTCTTTTTGATTCCTCCTGGGATAATTTTTTAGAAACGCCAAGACAGGTATTCTCTGTCGAAAGGAAACAGTAATGTCCATGCACTACAAGCTTGGTGCTTACGACCGGATCTTTGGTTTTTACCGCATCTTTTACAACCTGCACCAGCAACTCATCCCCTTCACAGAGCGCTTCTTTTTTGGATAATTTTCTGGTATACACCGGGTTTTTCACATCATTCAGCGGAAGATAGCATTTCTGTCCATCCGCAATGCGCACAAAAGCGGCATGAATATTGGGCACAATCTTCTCTACATATCCTACATAAATATGATCCAGCAGAGTATTTTCTTCCGGTTCAAAAACCTGAAGTTCCTGCAGCTTCCGGTTCTCATCCAAAACCAGATAAGCAAGATACTCTGTCTGATGATGTTCCAGTTTTGTGACAACGATCCGATTCATTTAAACAATTTCCTCTCCCATGCCGGAAAGCCCAACCAGCTGCCCCTGTTCATCCCTCGCATAAACTTCGAGCCGGTGGATCTGGATTGCGGATTCGCAGTATTCCAGTCCGCAAAGCTGATAAACCGATGAAAGTACCAGTTCCGGTTTGATATTATCCACACTGCCCGTAGAAACCTGCAGGAAAAATGCCGGGCGTCCCTGCTCCTCTTCAACGGAAAACGCGTATACCAATGGTTTTAGGTCCACTTCCCGTTCACTTTTTTTCGTCTTTTTGATAATGGTAAACTGTGGGCTGTCCAAAAACCGTTCTTTGACGATTCTTTTCCATTCTTCCGTTGAAAACGGACTTTCGTACCCTTCTTTATAGCTCAGCCGGTAATCAGCTGCTGCCACAATTGACATCGCGGTTTTCGCTTTATCCGGCAGTTTCACATAGGAAGTAACCTCCACACCATCTACCATGGTTTCATTCAGTGCAGCGACTGCCTCCTTAGATGTCATGGATTCATTGACTTCAATATCAAAATATTCGCCATCGCTTGTGATTCCGACTCCAAGCGGCGCCGCAAAGGACATAATCTGATGCGGAGAATATCCTTCCGAATAACGGATATCAATCTTTGCACGCCGGACCGCTTTCTGAAAATAGCGCATCATATCCAGGTGTCCGATGAATTTCATGACACCCCATTTTCGAAATTTAATTCTGATTTTCAAAGCAGACACCTCCTCCAAATTGTCTTGCACCACATCCGGAGCAGCGCATCCGGCAGTTTGGCGTCACCGTCTCACTGAGCGCGGTTTTCCATTCACGCAGCATAAATGCCTTTGTCACACCGACATCAATAAAATCCCACGGGAAAATTTCATCGTCGCTTCGTGCTCTCTTGGTATAAAAATCAATATCAATGCCACATGCAGCAAATGCCTCCAGCCACAGATCATAGTGAAAGAATTCCGACCACGCATCGAAAAATTCGCCGTGTTCATACACATAAAGAATAGCTTTTGAAATCTTACGGTCTCCGCGCGCAAGGATTCCTTCCAATACCGTCACATCGGCTTCATGCCAGTTGTAACGGATACTCTTGTGGTTTAACTGTTCCTTTACATGATCATTGACAATCTTTGCACGCGCCAGATAATCTGATGGGTCTAACATGGTAGCCCACTGGAACGGGGTAAAAGGTTTCGGTACAAAAAAGGAAGTACTGATCGTAATCTGGCATTTTCCGTTTCTCTGTTCCTTTGGCACGGTGTCATAATACAAAGCGGCAATCTCGTTTGCCAGTTCCGGGATCGCCCGCATATCTTCTTCTGTTTCCGTTGGAAGTCCAAGCATAAAATAAAGCTTGACCTTATTCCAGCCGCCGACAAACGCATCATGGGAACCGGTCAGAATATTGTCAACCGTCAGGCCTTTATTGATGACATTTCGCAGTCTCTGGGAACCTGCCTCCGGGGCAAATGTCAGACTGCTTTTTTTGATGTCCTGCACTTTCTGCATAATATCAAGGGAAAAGGCATCAATACGAAGGGATGGCAGGGAAATATTGACATGTTTTTTGTCACACTCCTCAATCAGGAAATTGATCAGTTCCTCCAGATCGGAATAATCCGATGAACTGAGAGAACTTAAGGAAATCTCTTCATAGCCGGTCGATGCAAGCATGGTTTGTGCAAGTTCTTTCAGTCGTTTTACGCCCTTTTCCCGGTTTGGCCGGTAAATCATGCCGGCCTGACAGAAACGGCATCCGCGGATACAGCCCCTCTGTATTTCAAGCACCACGCGATCCTGTGTTGCTTTGATAAATGGAACCACCGGTTTTTCCGGATAAACCGAGCCGGTCAGATCCATATCCACCTGCTTTTTGATGGTTGCCGGAATATCATCATAAACAGGAGTAAATGCCGCTATCGTGCCATCTTTTTTGTAACGGACTTCATACAGCGACGGGACATAAATGCCCTCTATTTTTGCCGCCTCATGCAGAAATGCCTTTCTTGAATACTGTCCGGATGCCCGCATCGACTTATAGAGATTTAAAAATGTATCATACTGTGTCTCCCCTTCTCCAATATAAAAACAATCAAAAAAGTCTGCAATCGGTTCCGGATTATAAGAACATGGTCCTCCACCTAAAATAATCGGGTCTTCGTCCCCACGGTCAGCCGAAAGAAGCGGAATCTGTGCCAGATCCAGAATCTGTAAAATATTGGTGTAGCACATCTCATACTGCAGAGTCAGACCGACAAAATCAAAGTTTTTGATCGGTTCCTGGGACTCAAGTCCGAACAGCGGAATATTCTGCTCCTTCATAATTTTATGCAGATCCGGCCATGGAGAATAGACACGTTCACACCAGGTGTCCTCTCTGCGGTTAAACATGTCGTATAGGATCTGAATTCCAAGATGTGACATACCAATTTCGTATACATCAGGAAAACACATCGCAAAACGAATCTGCGATGTGTCATCTTTTACTACAGAATTCAGCTCATTACCGATATAGCGTGCAGGTTTTTCAATCTGCATCAGAATCTCGTCACTTAAAGCTAGTTTTCTCATAGATACCTCTTAACATTTATTTTTTATCGCTGGGCAAGTTCATTGGCAATCTCTTCCCAGGTAATGCCTTTTTCCACCATAAGCACCATACAGTGATACAGAAAATCGGAAATCTCGTATTTGATGTTTTCCGGTTCCGGATTTTTCGCTGCAATTACAATTTCCGTACACTCTTCCCCAAGTTTCTGCAAAATCTTATCGGTTCCTTTCCCAAACAGATAATTGGTATAGGAACCATCCTGCGGATGTGCTTTACGTTCCTTGATAATATCATACACGCTCTCAAGTACCTTCAGCGGATTTTTCTCAACATACTCTTTTTGTACGATGCTATTGAAAAAACAGGTACGGTTTCCGGTGTGACAGGCAGCCCCTACCTGGGAGACTTTTGCCAGAATCGTATCAAAATCGCAGTCAGCCGTCAGGGATTTCACATACTGGAAATGCCCGGAAGTCAGGCCTTTGGTCCAGAGTTCATCACGGCTTCTGCTCCAGTAGGTCATTTTCCCGAGATTAATTGTCGTATCAAACGCCTCTTTGTTCATGTATGCAAGCATCAGCACTTCATCTGTACGGTAATCCTGCACAATGACCGGAACCATTCCGTCCGAATTCAGTTTCAGATCCTCCCAGGACAGATCCGGTGCAAAATTATACATATTGATGCCTTCCTGAAGCAGAGAAGACTTTAACTTCATAATATCCGTTGAAGTATCATTGATGAACGGACCCGCAATTCCTCGGATTTTTTCCCGCTTTAGCAGCCTTACGATCTCGTCAAAATTATAATCCGGAAGTTCCACCACATACGGAATGTTGGTCAGATTTTCCAATGCATCCAGAATTTCCGGATTTAACACCAGTGCTTCATGGAATGTATTCTCAATCGAATCCTGATTCTTAAAAATAAAATCCACATTGTTGATAGAGAGCAGAATCCGGTCTTTGCCAAAACGTGCACTGGCTTCCTCCGCCAGTCCGATGCTCGAAGGCTTAGAAGCATTCAAAATCACCTGAAGGCATCCCGCAAACAAAAGTTTTTTGATGTCTTCCAGACGGTTAATGTTTCCTCCTGCGCATACTTTAATATCAATGTTGCGATTGATGTTTCGAATCGTATTGACATTCTTTTCATGCTCATCATCGCTGGTAGACAGGTCAAAAATAATGATCTTGTCAACTCCACTGTCGTTGTATAACTGGCACAGTCGATAAACATTCGCATCTACCGGCGTAAAATCGGTCATGGATCTTACTGCATGACCATCTTTTAAATAAAGCGTCGCGACAATGTTTTTTTGTTTCATGTATTACAAACTTCCTTTCGTTGACAGAATTCCTTTTACTCTCGGATCATGGGAAACCGCTTCATCCAAAGCTCTGGCAAATGCCTTAAACATCGCTTCTGCCATATGATGATTATTTCCGGGGCTTAACACCTTAATGTGCAGATTCATGCCCGCACTGTAGGAGACCGCATAGAAAAATTCACGGATCATTTCGGTATCAAGTGTTCCCAGACGCTCCGTAGTAAATTCGCCGTCAAATACAAGATATGGACGTCCGGATAGATCTACCGCACACAAAACAAGTGTCTCATCCATCGGAAGGATACAGCTTCCAAATCGTTTGATTCCGCTTTTGTCCCCCAATGCCTTTTTGATCGCATCTCCAAGTACGATTCCGCAGTCTTCGATCGTATGATGGCTGTCGACCTGAAGATCTCCATCACATTCCATATGCAGATCGAAGAAACCGTGCTTGGAAAATCCCTCCAGCATATGATCAAAAAATCCAATGCCTGTCTCAATATAGGAAATACCGCTTCCATCCAGATTTAAAGTCACCTGAATGTCCGTCTCTTTTGTTTTGCGTGTTGTGCTGATCTCTCTTTTTTCCATAATCTGCTCCTTTTAGACTTTCTTTCCCATATACTACTCAAACCGAACGCGGATGGAGTTTGCATGTGCGGTCAGTTTCTCACATTCTGCAAACTGCTCAATATCTTTATGTACTTTTTCAAGCGCTTCCCGTGAGTAAGAAATAATGCTGGACTTTTTAATAAAATCATCCACGGAAAGTGCGGAAAAGAACTTGGCCGTTCCGTTTGTCGGAAGAACATGGTTTGGTCCGGCAAAGTAATCGCCAAGCGGCTCGGAGGAATACTCTCCGATAAAGATAGCACCGGCATTGCGGATCTTTGTCATTACGTGGAACGGATCTGCTGTGACAATTTCCATATGTTCGGATGCAATCGCATTTACGGTATCAATTGCTTCTTCCATATTATCTGCCACAAGAATATATCCGTAATTGTCCAAAGACTTCTGGATGATCTCTTTTCTGGAAAGTTCTGCGACAAACTGATCAATCTCTGCAGATACTTCTTCTGCAAGTTTCTGGCTTGTGGTGATCAGAATTGCAGATGCCATCTCATCATGTTCTGCCTGGGATAACAGATCCGCTGCAACATAGCGTGGATTTGCAGTCTCATCCGCAAGCACTAAAATCTCACTCGGTCCTGCAATGGAATCAATGCTGACATAACCAAACACTGCTTTTTTGGCAAGTGCGACATAAATATTTCCCGGTCCGACAATCTTGTCAACCTTTGGCACACTTTCGGTTCCAAATGCCATGGCAGCAATTGCCTGTGCTCCACCGACTTTATAGATCTCATCAACTCCGGCTTCTTTGGCTGCAACCAGAGTGGAAGGATATACTTTTCCATCTTTGCCTGGTGGCGTACACATTACAATACGGTCTACTCCCGCAACTTTTGCCGGAAGAACATTCATCAGTACGGAAGAAGGATACACGGCCTTTCCGCCCGGAACATAGACACCAACCGTTGCAAGTGCGGTAACTTTCTGTCCAAGAATGATACCGTCCTCTGTCGTAAACCAGGAATTCTGTACCTGTTTTTCATGATATTTTTTGATATTTACAAGAGACTTGCGGATCACTGCAAGCAATGTCGTGTCAACCTGCTCATAGGCCTCGGCAATCTCTTCTTCTGTTACAAGAATATTGCCGGCATTGATGTCCGCGCCGTCAAACTGCTTGGTATAATTAAAAACTGCCTGATCGCGGTTATTTCGCACTTCTTCAATAATGGCGTTTACACGGCCTTCAAACTCACCGTAATTATTCGGGCTTCTTTTTAAGAGATTCTGCAGAATATCTTTTCTGGTATCCTCTGTAAGTTTTAAAATTCTCATGATGTCCCTCCTAAATGACTTTTTTCAAATCGCGGATCAGTTTTGTGATTCGTTCATTTTCCATTTTCATACTTACCTGGTTTACGACCACGCGTGCAGAAAGCGGACAAACTTCCTCTAACACCGTCAGCCCGTTTTCACGCAAGGTCGTACCTGTCTCTACTATATCACAGATTACCTCTGATAGTCCAACGATCGGTGCAAGTTCGATGGAACCATTCAGCTTGATAATCTCAACCGTCTGATGTTTTTTGTTATAAAAATAATCTTTGGCAATCCGCGGATACTTGGTTGCCACACGGATCTGTTCATGATGCTGCAAAAGTTCCGCAGCACTTTCCGGTCCACAGATGCACATTTTGCATTTTCCGAATCCAAGATCCAGCACTTCATAAATATTTCTCGACTCTTCTAAAATCGTGTCTTTTCCGACAATTCCAATATCGGCTGCACCATACTCTACATATGTAGGCACATCCGGTCCCTTGGCAAGGAAAAACCGAAGTCCAAGTTCCTCATTGACAAAGATCAGTTTACGGGTATCTGGATCACGGATCTCATCACAGGTGATTCCTATTTTTTCAAACAGTTCGAGTGTCTTTTTTGCCAGACGTCCCTTTCCCAGTGCAAACGTCAGATATCTCTTTTCTTCCATGATCTCCTCCTATGCTTCCTCTATAAATTCTACTTTTGAAACGTGATCCTTCATGGCATAGCTCAGATAATCATCTTTGCTCCGGCCTTCCTGCATCTGGATCAGAGAAACCGAAATTCCCTGAGCGCGAAGTTCTTTCGCTTTTTCTACTGCTTCCGCAATCTTATTTTCCGCGTAAACGATCATCTGATTTTTCTCTTCGGACGGAAGTGTGATCTTTTGTCTGGAAAGAGCGGAAAGAAGCTGGTCCACAACAATGGCAAAACCAATGGCCGGTGCTTTTCTTCCGAAATATGTAAGCAGCCTGTCATAGCGTCCTCCCTTTACCACAGGTTCTCCTGTTCCAAATGTATATCCTGCAAAAATAATACCGGTATAATAATGGTAATTGCTGATGATTCCGAGTTCAAACGAAACGTATTTTTCAATTCCGTATAACCGCAGAAACGATCCGAGTTTTTCCAGATCAGTAATTGCGGAAAGAATGTTCGGGTAATCCGAAGCAAGAGACTTTGCCTCAGCAAGTTCTTCTACCTGTGTCTCAAAACTTCCGAGAAGGGAAAACAGTTTCTTTAACGTGTCATTTAAATGCATTCCCTCTACCATTTCTTCCACACCGAAATAATTTTTATTGGCAAGCAGTTCTCTTAATTCCTGCTGCTGTTCCTCATCAAGTCCTGCCGCCTCTGCCAGCCCGCGGAAAAACTGTGCATGTCCAACCGAGATCTGAAATTCTTTCAGTCCGCTCGAAAGAAGGGACTCCACTACCATGGCAAGTATTTCTGCGTCAGCGGCAACCGTTCCGTCTCCGATCAGCTCCGCACCGCACTGTGTCGTTTCCTTTAAGCGTCCCTGATACGCGTTGGAATTGATAAACGTGTTTCCCATATAACAAAGTTTTACCGGCATATCATCCTCGGTATAGTACTTTGCAGCACTTCTTGCAATAGATGGAGTAAAATCCGGACGAAGTACCAGCGTGCTTCCGTCCTTGTCAAAAAACTTATACAGATCTTTGGATGGTGTTGTACCGATTTCTTTTCCAAAAATATTAAAAAATTCAAACGTTGGTGTCTGAATATCACGATATCCATATTGACGCAATACATCGTGTAATCTCTCCTGCAACAGTAGTTTCTGTTTGCACTCTCCGTTATAAATATCCCGGACTCCGTCCGGCGTATGTAACATCTGGTCTGTCATAATCGAACCTCTCGCTTTACTATTTTAAAGTGATACCGTGATAATTTGGTAGCACATGAAACAACGCTATTATAAGAAATATTCCAAAGATTGTCAATCCCTGTCCTCTAAATCCTTCTGGAGAACCTGAAGATAGGGAATCAGTACCCCTGATACCTTTGGCAGAAAATAGGCCGGATTCAGCTCCTCATACCGAAAGCTTTTCCGTCCACCATCCAGAGCCCGGTTCCAGAACTTCTCCAGATCGGAAAAACGCAGATAATAAAATTCCTCCCTGTGCGTAAAAGATATCAGAAGAAACGCTATTCCCTCCTGCTTTTCAAACTGCTCCATAAAAGCCACCTGATGCGGATGAACATTGGCAAGCGGAAAGGTGTCGGTGTTGCATTCTTTTGCATCGAAACACACTGGAATTCCCTGTACAGCTCCAATATAATCCACGGTACTTTTCTGTTCAAAATAGGCAAGTGTGATGTGTCTGGTTTCTTTATCAATATTAATAGGAGTAATCGGTGTCGGGATCTTCTGGATCAGCGCCAGACCGTTGTGTGCATATTTTTCGTTTGTACGGTTTAAAAGATCCTCCAGTGTTGATCCGCGCAGTCCCCTTGAATTCCAGGTCGGCATCTGCTATCCACGCTCCTTTTCCATAATTTCTTTAAATATTTCGGGCATCGGAGCAGTAAAAACTCTTCCGTCCGGAAATTCCAGACGATACGCATGAAGCAGCTGATGATCCACATGAAAGGTACCATAAAATTTGTGATTCACTGACGGGTCCCCATACTTGCGATCTCCGATAACTGGATGACCGACAGATGCCAGATGTGCACGAATCTGATGTGTTTTTCCGGTAATCAGGCAGATTTCCAACAGACTGCATGTTCCTTTCGCCTGTACGGACGTATAAGAAGTCTCAATCCGTACAGCATCTTTTTGTTCCTGTGTCAGAATCTTTACCTGATTGGTATGTTCGTCTTTGATAAGCCATCCGGACAGATGTACCGGTTTTGTAACGTTCCCGGATACAATGGCACGGTAAAATTTATGAATGGTACGTTCCCGCAGCCCCTCGGAAAGCATCTGCGCGCCGGCAAGCGTTTTGCCCATCAGAAGAAGTCCTGTCGTATTGCGGTCCAGCCGGTTGCACACTGACGGACGAAACGTGCCGAATGTCTCCAGAGAAAGTGCCCCGCTCCGGATCAGATAGCCGAGCAGATATTCATTGGCAGACAGATCCTGTTCTTTTGCTTTCTGGGAAAGCATATTGTATGGCTTATCCGCGATGAGAATATCCGTATCTTCATAAATGATGGAAAGCCCCTTCATTGGCAGACGCTGCAGCATGTGAAACTCTTCCTGCAGTTTTTTTGTATCCTGCATAAATTTATGCAGTGTTTCATCACTGAAAAACACCGCTACCTGCGCGCCTTTTTGCAGCGTCTCCTTCCCGGTCGCTTTTTTTCCGTCCAAAGTAATATTCTTTTTTCGAAGCATCTTATATAAAAAACTGACCGATGCATTGGGCAGCAGTTTTTTTAAATATTTATCAAACCGCTGGTTGGCATCATTCGTGCCGATGGTAAATGTTTTCATAACGTTTCCTACTTCTTTTTATGGATGTTGCGGATGGTTTTCTTTTTGTGTTTTGCGGTCACCATCTTTCCGGCAGCAGCCTTGCCTGCCGGTGCCTTCTTTCCCTGTCTGGATGACCGGTAGGAAGTACCCGCGTCTTTTTTCGACCGGCGCGGACGGATCAGACATTTGGAATCAAATCCGATCAGATCCTGACGTCCTGCTTTGATTAATGCTTCATGTACCAGATCGTAATTTTTCGGGTTGCGATACTGGATCAGTGCACGCTGCATGGCTTTTTCATGCGGATTGGTTGCCACATATACAGGTTCCATTGTCCGCGGGTCCAGTCCTGTATAATACATGCAGGTAGAAATCGTTGACGGTGTCGGATAAAAATCCTGTACCTGTTCCGGCATGTAGCCTAAATCCCGCAGATACTCTGCCAGTTCGACCGCTTCTTTCAGCGTCGATCCCGGATGGGAAGACATCAGATACGGCACAAGATACTGCTCTTTTCCGATTTTTTTATTCATATCTTTATACGCTTTTACAAAACTGTTATACACTTCCACACTTGGCTTTCCCAGTTTCTGTAAAACGGTATTGCTGATATGTTCCGGTGCCACCTTCAACTGCCCGCTCACATGATGCTCGCACAGTTCCCGCAAAAATGTACGATCCTTATCATACATCAGATAATCAAACCGGATACCCGAACGAATAAATACTTTTTTCACACCCGGAAGCACCCGCAGCTTTTTCAAAAGGGCAATGTAATCCTTATGGTCTACTTCCAGATTCTTACATGGTTTTGGGAACAGGCACTGCTTCGTCGGACAGGCTCCCTTCGTCATCTGCTTTTTGCATGCCGGTGCACGGAAATTCGCCGTAGGTCCCCCGACATCATGGATATACCCTTTGAAGTCCGGTTCCTGAATGATCTGTTTTGCCTCGTCAATGATCGACTCATGGCTTCTCGTCTGGATAATCCTGCCCTGATGAAACGTCAGCGCACAGAAACTGCATCCGCCAAAACATCCGCGGTTGCTGATCAGGGAAAACTTAATCTCCCGGATCGCAGGAACCCCTCCGTCTTTTTCATATGACGGATGATAATTCCGCATATACGGAAGTGCATAGACTTCATCCATTTCCGTCTGTGTCAATGGCTTTGCCGGTGGATTCTGCACAACAAATGTGGTTCCACCGTAAGGCTCAAACAGGCGCTTTCCGGAAAATGGATCCGTATTGCAGTACTGCTTATAAAAACTCTGCGCAAACGAACGCTTATTTTCTTTGATCTCATCATAATCCGGTAACTCAATGGCATCATAGATCAGATCACGGTTTTTTGTTTTAAATACGGTTCCGTCAATAAAGGTAATATCATGCACATCGATTCCGGCATTCAATGCATCTGCGATTTCAATGATACTGTGTTCTCCCATTCCATAAGAAATCAGATCTGCACCGGAATCAAGCAGGATCGAACGTTTCACCTTGTTGGACCAGTAATCATAATGTGCCAGACGGCGCAGACTGGCTTCAATTCCACCGATAATGATCGGGGTCTTCTTGTATGTATGCCGGATCAGATTACAGTACACCACGGTCGCATAATCCGGTCGCTTTCCCATTACGCCTCCCGGGGTATAGGAATCGGTTGCACGGCGTTTTTTGGATACCGAATAATGATTCACCATAGAATCCATATTTCCGGCAGAAACCAAAAAGCCAAGTCTTGGAACGCCAAGCACGGAAATAGAAGCATCATCCTTCCAGTCCGGCTGCGCAATGATTCCCACCGTATAGCCATGTGCCTCCAGCAGTCTGGCAATGATTGCATGACCAAAAGACGGATGATCTACATATGCGTCTCCGCACACATATACAAAATCCAGCTGTTTAATCCCGCGTTCCTGCATATCCTGTTTTGAAATCGGCAGATACCCTTCGTACATAATTTTATACTCCTGATGATTGTTTATTTTCCGCTTCTTTTTTCAGGGAAGCCAGTTCCTGTTCCGTAAGTTTACGGTAAGTTGCCTTTTCTAATGTTCCAAGTGTAAGTGTTCCCATGGAGATCCGTTTCAGATATGTCACCTTACATCCAACCGACGCAAACATACGCTTCACCTGGTGAAATCTGCCTTCCGAAATCGTAAGTTCCGCCTCACGGTCCCCAAGGATTTTGAGATCTGCCGGAAGTGTGCGCTTCTCATCGCCGATGTCCACGCCCTCTGCAAATTGTCCTGTCGTCGTATCCGGAATTTTCTGATCTACCTGTACAAAATACGTTTTTTTGACATGATAAGCCGGTGACAGCAGGCGATGCGTGAGTTCTCCGTCATTTGTAATCAGCAAAAAACCTTCCGTATCCTTATCCAGTCTTCCGACCGGTGCAAACTCTTTTCGCATGGACTCCGGGAAGAAATCCATAACCGTCCGGTTTAACCGGTCACATCTTGCCGTCACACAGCCCGCCGGTTTATGAAAGAGATAATAGGAATACTTCTCATAAATCACCGGACGATGATCAAACAGAATCTGATCCTGTTCCGGATCAACCTTAAAATCCGGTTTCTTTGCCACCGCATCATTTACCGTAATTCGTCCCTCGCGGATTCGTTTTTTCACATCGGTGCGTGTGCCGACGCCGGAATCCGCCAGGAATTTGTCCAGGCGAATCATACGTTTGCCTGCTGCAGAAATGCAACAAGGAAATCCCATACTCTTCCGGTAGAAGTAATGGATAAATGCTCTTTTGGCGTGTGAATGTCAAAATTGTCCGGTCCGAAAGAAACGCAGTCGAGATCCGGAATTTTTTCAGAAAGAAGGCCACACTCCAGCCCTGCATGAATCGTGGAAAATACAGGTTTTTTATGAAACAGCTCTTCGTATACTTTTTCTACCTGCGGACGCAGCGCAGAATCCGTGCGATACTCCCACGCCGGATAATCACCTTCCACTTCTGCTTCACCTCCAAGCATCTCCACAAGCATCGTAACACGTGCACACAGATCTTCTTTGCGGGTTTTTACACTGCTTCGGATCGAAGTAAGCGACGTCAAGGCATCTTCTTTTAATTCCAGAATTCCAAGATTTAAGGAAGTTTCTACCTGACCGTTTAACAGCTGGCTCATATGCTGAATTCCGTTTGGCACATTGCGCAGATAAAAAATCACACGGCTTACCGAATGATAATCTAATATTTCCGCTTCAGCATTGCCCTGTTCTTCTATCAGCACCTGCACGCCCGGATCTGTTTCCACCAGTTCTTTTTTTAATATTTCATTCAGTTCTTTTACATATTCACAGACGATCTGTGTATTTTCTTTCGGAATCAGGATTTCTGCCTCGCATTCTCTTGGAATTGCATTGTCCTTTAACCCACCATGCAAAGTGAGAATTCCAAACGGGGAACGCGAAAAGATTCCATACAGCAGGCGTCCCATCAAAAGATCTGCATTTCCATGTTCTTTATCGATCTCACTGCCGGAATGTCCGCCGGAAAGCCCGCTCACAATAAGAGAAAGTTTCTTTCCCGTCTGTCTGACACGGGTTACGGGAATGGAAACATTTAATGCCATACCGCCCGCACAGCCGGTCAGGAAAATTCCCTCTTCATCACTGTCAATATTTAACATGGTATGTCCGGTCAGCATAGACAGATCCATGACAGCCGCCCCCAGCATTCCGATTTCTTCATCCACGGTAATCACAACTTCTAATTTCGGATGGGAAATTTCATCTGATTCCAAAATTGCCAGCGCATATGCCACTGCAATTCCGTCATCTCCGCCAAGCGTTGTCCCTTCTGCCTTCAGGAAATCTCCATCTACATACAGGCGCAGTCCTTCTTTATCCATGTCAAGATTACAGTCTTTTTCTTTTTCACAGACCATATCCATGTGTCCCTGAATGATAATCGCCGGAGCCTTTTCATAGCCTTTGGATGCTTCCTTGACAAGAACCACATTGTTTGCTTCATCCTGATACCAGGTCAGTGCGTGTTCTTTTGCAAATTTTACCAGGTAATCACTGATCGCTTTGGTGTTTCCCGATCCATGTGGAATTGCTGCGATCTGCTTGAAATAATAAAATACCCTTTCCGGATATAAATGCTCTAATGTACTCATATACTCCTCCTGTCTCACATAAACTGTATCATGAAAAAATTTGTATTTATTTTTCTCTGTTGCATACTGTTTTTGTTTTTTATCTGTTTCCCCCACGCAGCAGTTTCGGCATCAAAACAAGGACTGCGGCTGTGGTTTACGCAGATTCTTCCGACGCTGCTTCCTTTTTGTGTCCTCTCGTATGTCATTCTGCGCAGTGAAATTCTTCCGAAAAAATTTTCTACCTGCTACATCGTATTGTGTGGTTTTTTATTCGGATTTCCCATCGGCTGCAAACTGACTGCCGACTTTTACAGCAGTAAATATATTTCCCGGGAAAAAGCCTCTGCTCTATGCTGCTTTACAAACAACTTAAGTCCCGTATTTGTCATAACCGCCATTCAGGAAATTTTGCAGCTTCCGTTATCTCCTGTATACGTTTTTCTGATCTATGGCATTCCGTTTTTGTATGGAATGAGTATGCTGTTATTATATCACAGAACCCCTTCTTCTACACAAAAAGAAACGGCATCAAGATTTCATATGGATATGCAAATCATTGATGCCGGCATCATTCACGGATTTGAAACCCTGATCAAAATATGCGGCTATATCATCCTGTTTTCCATTTTCTGCGAAATGCTGCAGACACTGCCGTTTCCGGCGCATTGGTTTTCGCTGGCCGCCACCGGATTCTTAGAAGTTACAAACGGTGTTGCGCTGCTTTCCACCTCTGCCTGCACCAGACAGATAAAATCTCTTCTGGCAGTGTTATTCCTGTCATGGGGAGGATTGTCCGGCATTTTTCAGGTCTCTTCCATCCTTCACCAGACCGGCCTCTCGCTCCGGAACTATGTATTACAGAAAATAATCCTCTTACTGTTAACCGTTGGATGCTGTATTCCTTTACTCTTCCTGGGCATCCTCATCTGAAGCTGAAATATTGGTAATCTGCGGCTCCTCTGCAGACTCTGCTGCCTGTCCGGCAGAAGCGGCTGCCTCCTCTGCTGCTTCTGTCTGTGGAAACAGCTGTGCCCGGTTCTTTGTCACTACATCAAGGAAACCCTGCAGTGAAGAAATCAGACTGTCATACCGCGCCTGAGAAGTCTCGATGGAATTAGACAAAACCTCCTCGATCTCATGCAGCTGGTCATCCGCATATCCCATGGCACTGACACGCAGACTGTTTGCCTCATTGGTAGCATTGTCTAAAATTTCCTGAGCCTGCTTGGTTGCAATCATAACAACTTCATTTGCCTGTGCATATGCCTGCTGCATAATCTGATGCTCGCTGACAAGTTCGTTGGTCTGCACCTGTGCCTGTGCAATGATCTGATCTGCCTTCGCCTGTGCATCTGCTAAAATTGCTTCCTTATTGCTGATAATCTTCTGATAACGCTTTACTTCTTCCGGTGTTTTGGCGCGAAGTTCCGCAATAAGTTCTTCTAATTCTTCTTTGTTGACAATAATCTTTGTACTTGAGAGCGGCTGGAATTTACAGCCATCAATATACTCTTCGATTTCCTCAATAATCTGTTCCATCTTACTGCTCATAGTGAAAATCTCTCCTATCTGTTCTCATATTTCTTATAAATCCGTTCAATAAAACGTTCCGGTACAAAGTTGGAAATATCTCCACCGTAGGACGCAAATTCCTTGACAATTGTCGAACTTAAATAGGAATAAGAAAGATCACTTGTCAGGAAAATGGTTTCAATATTAGAATCCTGCACATGGTTCGCCTGTGCGATCTGCAGCTCGTACTCAAAATCTGTCACTGCACGAAGCCCACGCACGATAATGGTAGCATCTATTTTATTCATAAACTCTACCAGCAGACCTTCAAAGGACGCCACCGTAACGTTTGGAATATCCTTTGTCATTTCTTCTATCATACTAACACGTTCTTCTAAAGAAAACAACGAATTTTTTGCGCTATTGTTGAGCACTCCGACGACCAGCTCATCCACAATTCTTGAAGCACGGTTGATGATGTCCATATGTCCGAATGTCAGTGGATCAAAACTTCCCGGATAAATTGCTTTTTTCATGTTTGTTATACCCTCTTCTGTTGAATAAAGACATGCATGTTTGTCTTATATTTTTTGAACTTTATCACGGAAAATCCCAGCTCATCCAGATAAGAAAAATCCGTATCCAGCGATGCTTCCACAATAATCATGGTGTCAGGTTTCAACACACTTGATTTTGAAAGGAAACGCAGCACATCTTCTTCAAGTCCCTGCCGGTATGGCGGGTCCATAAAAATAATATCAAATGTATATTTTCCCTCCAGACTGCTGATTCCGCTGATCACATCCGTGGTAAGCAGTCTGGATTCCTTCGTAAATTTTGTGAATGCAATATTATCTTCAATGCATTTGGCCGCTTTCCGGTTATTCTCAATAAAAACCGCATACAAAGCTCCGCGGCTGATTGCTTCTAACCCGATCTGACCGCTGCCCGCAAACAGATCCAGGAAATAACATCCCGGCACATCATTCTGCAGCATATTGAATAATGTCTCTTTGATCTTGTCTGTTGTCGGGCGCGTTTCCAGCCCCTCAATTGTTTTCAGCGGCAGGCTGCGCGCTGTTCCTGCTATGATTCGCATAAGGTTCCTCCATATGTTTTGATGATACACCGCTCCAGAAATGCAATGGCATATGCCGCAGCCGCATGTCTTATTTCACTTCTTGTACCGGTAAAATGTTCTGTCCCGGAAAATATCTTTCCCTGCACAAAACATCCAAAACAGACCGTTCCCACCGGAGTCTTTAAAGTTCCTCCCCCGGGTCCGGCAACCCCCGTTGTAGCCACCGCACATCCCGCGTGTGCCTGTTTTGCAGCACCTTCCGCCATCTCCTGTGCGGTCTGTTCACTCACGACACCATAATCGGAAATGGTCTCCGGCAATACGCCCAGTATCTTTTCTTTTGCTTCGGGAGCATAAGTGATATATCCCTCTTTAAAATAATCGGAAATTCCCGGAATATCTACCAGTGCAGACGCCACCAGTCCTCCGGTACAGCTCTCGGCTGTCGTCACCAGCAGCTGGTGTTCTGCCAGAAGTCTGTCAATTTTCATTAGTTCTGATCCTTTAATACTTCTTTGTTTTTTGCGATATAATCAATCAGAGATACAACGGTAAGTACCAGGGAAATATAAATAAATACCGTTCCGAGTACTGTAAATACCGTATTTTGAATATTCAGTACCAGAAGAATCACGGTAACCATCTGGGATGCGGTTTTAAATTTGCCCCAGTAGCTTGCTGCGATCACGACACCATTGTCTGCTGCAATCAGACGGAATCCGCTGATAATAAACTCGCGGGAAATGATCACAATCACAATCCATGCCGGAATTTTGTCCAGCGCAATCAGACAGATCAGCGCAGAGCAGACCAGAAGCTTGTCTGCCAGCGGATCCATAAACTTTCCGAAATTTGTTACAAGATTGTATTTTCTTGCAATTTTTCCATCCAGAAAATCCGTCAGGCTTGCGACAATAAAAATAACAAGCGCAATGTAATTTCCGTATCCTTCAAAGTATGGAGCTAACAGGAAAAATACAAAAAACGGAATAAGAATCACACGGAAAGTTGTTAATTTATTTGGTAAATTCATAATTGTTCCTCCTATTTTACAATCGTAGCGATCAGGTCATATTCATATGCACCGGTAACTTCCACCTTTACAATATCTCCGGTTAAAAGTTCTTCGTCTGTATTGATAAAAATATATCCGTCTACATTTGGCGCATCCCGGTAGGTTCTGCCGACGTAGGTATTGTTTTCATCCGCAACCTGTCCTTCGATAAACGCATACAAAACCGTACCTTTCATGGCTTCATTCTTGTCAAAAATCACTTCTTCCTGAAGTTCCATGACGTCTGCCTGCCATTCCTCTTTTTGTTCCTGCGGCACCTGATCCGGCATTTCCGCTGCCGGTGTTCCTTCCTCCGCGGAATAAGTAAACGCTCCGAGACGGTCAAATTCCATATCATTGACAAACTGCATCAGTTCTTCGTGCTGCTCTTTTGTCTCCCCCGGGAATCCGCAGATCAAAGAGGTTCGCAAAGTGATATCCGGGACACGTTTTCTCAAATAATGGATTCTCTCGATCAGTTCTTTTTTATTTGTTTTTCTTCCCATGCGCTGCAAAATTGTATCGTTGCAGTGCTGGATCGGCATGTCCAGATAGTGACAGACCTTTTTATCCTTAATCATGGAATCGATCAGTTCCTCATAGATTTCCTCCGGATAACAGTACATAATACGAATCCAGAACAGACCGGAAATCCCGTTCAGGCGGTCTAACAATTCATGCAGGCATTTTTTCCCATACAGATCCACACCGTAAAGCGTTGTCTCCTGCGCAACAAGGATCAGTTCCTTTACGCCTCCTGCAACCAGTTCTTCTGCTGACGTAACCAGCTCGTCCATCGGAACACTGCGGTAACGTCCGCGCACAGACGGGATCACACAGTAGGTGCAGTTTTTGTTGCATCCCTCTGCGATTTTCAGATATGCATAATGTCCGCCTGTCGTAACCGTCCGTTTGGTCGACAGCTGCGGCAGTCCGCTGAGCGTATGAAAATTTTTATAAAATTTATGCTGCAGGGTCTCCTCGAGAGCCTCTACAATGGAATCATAGGAATTGGTTCCTAAAATAGCATCTACTTCCGGTATTTCTTTTTTCACTTCATCCTGATAACGCTGTGTCAGGCAGCCGGTGACAATGAGTGATTTACAGCAGCCTGTTTTTTTCTGCTCTGCCATTTCCAGAATGGTGTTAATGCTTTCTTCTTTTGCATCGCCGATAAAACAGCAGCTGTTGACAATAATGATATCCGCTTCCGTTTCATCATCCGTCAGTTCAATTCCATGACTGGTAAGCATACCGATCATGTACTCGGAATCTACCAGATTTTTGTCACATCCGAGTGAAACAAATAATAATTTCATATAACCTCTCACTTGAAAAAGGGAATGACAGCTGTCACTCCCTTTTGGTATTTCTTAGTTTTCGTCCTCTCCAGGTACAATCTTTACTTCTCCGCGGTATAACTCTTCCACGGCAATGGAAAGCGGCTTGTTGCAGACCGGATCATCAATCAGTGGTTTTGCTCCGGCAATGATCTGTCTTGCACGCTTTGCTGTGGCAAGAACAATGGAGTAACGGCTGTTTACCACCGGTTCTTCACCGATTTCGCCCTCGTCATTTACAACTTTCATTAATTCAACATAAGATGGATGTATCATATTCATTCTCCTTTCGAAAAGCTTTTGAGATTTTCTCTCATTTGATTAATAAAATCTATATTAGCAGATACCCGATACTCCTGATCCCTTCCGGTATTTTGTGACTGCTCATCACAGATCAGCTGATCAATCAAAGCCGATGCGTGATCCACCGTATCGTTTACCACTAAATAATCATAATTTTCAATTCCTTCGGATTCCTCACATGCACGTGCAAGCCGTGCCGCAATGACCTCCGGAGTCTCTGTACCGCGTCCGACCAGACGGTCACGCAGTGTCCCGGCATCCGGTGCCGTAACAAACATCAGGACAGCATCTTTTATTTTTTCTTTTACTTTTAATGCTCCCTGTATCTCAATCTCTAAAATTACATTCTTTCCGAGATTTAAATTTTCCTCCACATAAGAACGAGGAGTTCCATAAGAGTGGCTGACATATTTTGCATATTCCAGAAAATCATCCTTCTGAATCATGGAATCAAACGTTTCGTCCGTCACAAAAAAATAATCCACACCATCTTTTTCTCCCGGTCTCGGATCTCTGGTAGTTGCGGAAACCGACAGTGCATACCTGTCCGGATGTGCTGCCAGAAGTGCTTTCATCAGAGTTCCTTTGCCCGCTCCGGAAAATCCGGAAATAACAACTAACTTTCCTTTCTGTTCCATAACGCGCTTCCTTTATTCTATATTTTGGATCTGTTCGCGGATCTTTTCGATTCCGGTCTTCAGATTAATTCCCACATCTGAAATTTCAATATTATTTGCCTTTGAGAGAATCGTATTTGCTTCACGGTTCATCTCCTGTGCAATAAAATCGAGTTTGCGTCCTACCGGACCTCCCTTTGAAAGTGTCTCCTTCATCGAGGTAATATGGCTGCGCAGACGCACGGTTTCTTCATCCACACACACCTTGTCTGCATAGATCGTAACCTCTGTCGCAATTCTTCCCTCATCGATCTGGGTATCTCCCAAAAGTTCCTGGATCTTTTCCGTCAGATGGCTGCGGTATTCCTGCATAATCTGCGGAGAACGCTCCTCAATGAAATCCACTCCGGCAAGCAGGTCATCTAACTTCTCACAGAGATCCTTCTTTAAGTTCTCGCCTTCCCGGATACGGGTCTCAACGAATTGTTCACATGCTCCGCAGATTGCCTTTTTTAGTCCATTCCAGAGCTCTTCTTCGTCCATTTCCTGTTCTTCCATAACAAAGACATCCGGATAACGGGACAGTGTGCTTACCCGCACATCATTTTCCAGATGGAATGTTTCTGCCATGGCATTCAGATATTTTAAATACTCACCGGCAAGTCCCTCATTATACTTAAGTGCATAATTATCCTCCGTATAGTCCTCATAGGAAATATACAGATCCACTTTGCCTCGTTCAATATATTTTTTTAACAGACTGCGGATCGCACTCTCAAAAAAATTTAACTTTTTCGGCATCTTCATGTTTACATCAAGATACCGGTGATTTACGGATTTCAGTTCCACGGTAAATTTGCGTTTTTCATCTGCAATCTCACAGCGCCCAAATCCGGTCATGCTTTTAATCATTTTACTTTCTCCCAAATATCATGCACATATCTATGCATAGATAAATGTATTATAATGCTTCTTTGCCGTTTCGTCAAATGTTCTTGCAAAAAATGTATACAAAAGATATCCACTTTCTGCATATAGACAAAAGACGTGGAAATTACTATAATGATTCATGAGTTTGAAAAACACTATAATCATGAACAGGAGAATTTCCATGGCTTTTGACGGAATCGTAATCGCAGGTTTAGTCCATGAACTGAACCAGACGATTTTAAATACAAAAATCAGTAAAATTGCGCAGCCCGAAAATGACGAGCTGCTTTTGACATGCAAAGGAAGCAGCGGACAGTTCCGCGTATCCATTTCGGCAAACGCTTCCCTTCCTTTTTTATATCTGACGGACACCAACAAGACAAGTCCCCTGCAGGCACCTACATTTTGTATGGTTTTGCGCAAACATATCGCAAACGGGCGGATCATAAGCATTACCCAGCCCCATATGGAGCGCATCATCCATCTGAAGATAGAACACCTGAATGAAATGGGGGATCTCTGTCATAAGACCCTTGTCATTGAATTGATGGGAAAACATTCCAATATTATCTTTTGCGATGAGGACGGCACCATAATCGACAGCATCAAGCATGTCTCTTCCGCCGTAAGTTCCCTGCGCGAAGTGCTTCCGGGCCGCCCGTATTTTATTCCTGCCACACAGGAGGACAAATTCAATGCCATGACTATGGATGCCACACAGATCTGCGATGCCATTAAGGCAAAACCGATGTCCATCTGCAAAGCGATCTATACAACATTTACCGGTGTCAGTCCACTTGTTGCATCCGAACTGGCATACCGGGCCGGGATGGATGCAGATCAGTCTCTTTTGGCCTGTACCGATGATGAAATCCACCATCTTGCAAACCACATTGCATGGTTTTTTGATGAAATCCGCCACAACGAATTTCATCCGGTGATCGTAAGAAAAGACAAACGGCCGATCGAATTTTCTGCAATTGAACTGACCATGTATCAGGATTATGAGATGGAACATATGGAAAGCATCTCGCAGATGCTCGAAGTTTTCTATGCAGAGCGCAATATTTACAACCGTATCCACCAGAAATCCGCAGACCTGCGAAAAATCGTCACAACTGCGTTAGAGCGCAACCAGAAAAAATACCAGTTACAGCAAAAACAGCAGAAAGATGCCGAAAAACGGGAAAAATATAAACTGTACGGAGAACTGATCAATGTATACGGTTACAATCTGCAGGACCAGGCAAAAGAACTGGTCTGTGAAAATTTTTATGACAACAATAAAGAAATCCGTATCCCGTTAGATCCGCAAAAGACCGCACGTGAAAATTCCCAAAAATACTTTGATAAATACGGAAAACTGAAACGGACTTCCGAAGCTCTTGAAGTCCAGCTTGCGGAAACCAAAGCGCAGATTGACCATCTGGAGTCCATCCAGAATTCTTTGAACATTGCACTCTCCGCCGATGATCTGGTGCAGATCAAAGAGGAATTGATGGAATACGGTTTTATCAAAAAACACAAACACAGCAAAAAACAGAAAATCAAAAGCAAACCTTTCCATTATATTTCATCCGATGGCTATGACATGTACGTCGGCAAAAATAACTATCAGAATGATGAACTGACCTTTAAATTTGCAACCGGAAATGACTGGTGGTTTCACGCCAAAAAAATGCCGGGTTCCCATGTAATTGTAAAAAACAAAGGGGGAGAAATGCCGGACCGCGTATTTGAAGAGGCCGGAAAACTTGCCGGTTACTATTCCAGCGGACGTGACAGTGACAAACTTGAAATTGATTATCTTCAGAAAAAAAATGTAAAAAAACCGGCCGGAAGTGCACCCGGATTTGTCGTATACTATACGAACTACTCTCTCACGATTCATCCGGACATCAGCGGCCTGACACTGGTGGAATCATCCAATACATAAGTTTCCAGCATAGGCTTTCTGCTTAGCGCATATACTAGAATCGTACCACAAAGTACAACCGCAAAGGAGGAAGAAAAGCATGGCAAACAGAAGTACAAAAAAATCATTGGAACGTTTTAAGTATGAAGTTGCAGATGAGCTTGGAGTCCCACTTAGCAACGGATACAACGGTGATCTTACCGCAAAACAGAATGGATCTGTCGGCGGTTATATGGTCAAAAAAATGATCGAAGCACAGGAAAGACAGATGGCTGGCAAAGGAGAAAACATCCAGTAACCCACTTGTCCCAATGTACAAAAGAAAAAAGCAGGTCTCTGTCACGGAGACCTGCTTTTTCTTTTGCCGGAATCTACAAATTCATTTTTGAAAGCTGTTCTTCCTGAAACTGCATCATTTTCTTTTGCAGAATGTGATGTCCGGGTTCTGTCAGTTCCGGGTCTTCCTCAAGAATTGTTTTTACTTCTTCCGAAGCCTCCTGCAGCACCGCCGCATCCTGGTAAATATCCGCCAGCGCAAATACCAGATCTCCACTCTGCCGGATACCGAAAAAATCTCCCGGTCCGCGTAATTTCAAATCCTCACTCGCAATAAAAAAGCCGTCGTTTGATTTATTTAATATTTCCAGACGTTTTTTTGCTGTCTTGGCCGAAGAGGCATTGATCATAATACAATAAGACTGTGCATCTCCTCTTCCCACACGTCCACGCAGCTGATGCAGCTGTGCTAAGCCAAATCGGTCCGCATTCTCGATCAGCATCACGGTTGCATTCGGTACATTAACCCCCACTTCCACT
>ULOJ01005991.1_pt1 | contig 32077 bp, 17 predicted proteins | sample 1952461 | NCBI WGS metagenome assembly ULOJ01 (sample SAMEA4835600, study PRJEB28245) | human gut metagenome | biome: gut microbiome; material: fecal sample | place: Denmark | collected 2008
ATTCATGCTTCTTACCGCACAGAACTTTCCGCACATGCTGCAGGTGTCGCTGTGGTCATCCTCCGGTTTACGGCTGTCTCTGATTGCTTTTGCCGTTTCCCCGTCTATCGCACATTCAAACTGAGCATCCCAGTCAAGAACACGCCTTGCGTCTGCCATTTTATCATCAATATCCCTTGCGCCCTTAATTCCCTTGGCTATATCTGCCGCATGTGCTGCTATCTTAGAGGCGATAATGCCCTGTTTTACATCCTCCACATTAGGAAGTGCAAGATGTTCCGCAGGTGTTACATAGCATAAAAATGCGGCTCCATTCATAGCTGCGACAGCTCCTCCGATTGCCGCTGTTATATGGTCATAACCCGGTGCAATATCCGTTACAAGAGGTCCAAGTACATAAAAAGGAGCTCCCATACATATCGTCTTCTGAACCTGCATATTGGCTGCAATCTGGTCAAGAGGAACGTGTCCCGGTCCTTCAACCATAACCTGCACATTATGCTCCCATGCTCTCTTTGTAAGTTCACCAAGTCTTACAAGTTCCTCAATCTGGCATACATCCGTTGCATCTGCAAGGCAACCCGGTCTGCACGCATCTCCCAATGAAATTGTCACATCATATTTTTCACAAATATCAAGAATCTCATCATAATATTCGTAAAACGGATTTTCATTACCTGTCATGCTCATCCATGCAAATACAAGGCTTCCGCCCCTGCTTACGATATTCATTTTACGTTTATGATTCTTAATCTGGTCGATTGTTTTTCTTGTTATTCCGCAATGGAGTGTCACAAAATCCACACCGTTTTGGGCATGAAGTCTTACAACATCTATAAAATCTTCCGCTGTTAGTGTAGACAAATCCCTCTGGTAATGGATTACACTGTCATAAACAGGCACCGTTCCTATCATTGCAGGACATTCCGATGTAAGTTTTTTACGGAAAGGCTCTGTATTGCCATGGCTTGACAAATCCATTATTGCCTCTGCTCCCATATTGACGGCACTCATTACTTTCTGAAGCTCTATGTCATAATCCTTGCAATCCCTTGACACGCCAAGGTTGACGTTTATCTTGGTTCTTAACATACTTCCTACGCCTTCGGGATTGATACACTGATGGTTAATATTGGCAGGTATTACAACTTTACCTTCTGCCATATATCCCATAAGCTCTTCAAGCTGCATTTTTTCTTTTTCTGCCACAATTTTCATCTGTGGCGTTGCAATCCCTTTTCTAGCGGCATCCATCTGTGTTGTATATTCTCTCATATCTTTACTTACCTTTCCGTAAAATAAAAGACAGAACTACATAAGGATAGTGTCTGTCTGTCAAAACAAAATATCTCCCTACGTTGGCATTATCCAAATCAGGTTATGGGTATAATCTCAGCCTCCAAGGGCACCCCGTTTTCTATAACATTATATCAAAGTAAAATTAAGTTGCAATAAAAAAATAAAATATTTATACTGATTACAGTATTTTTTATTAAAAAGGACCGGTTATGCTTTATTATTTTACGGATTTAAAAAATATAACAAAAGGACAGCTTGACAGTTTAATGTCTCTTCTTCCACCTGAGCGGTTAAAGCGTGCTCTAAAATATAAGTTTCCTGAGGACAGGCTTGCCTGCGTAATTGCATACCTTCTTTTCCTGTACGGCTACCGCACTGAATACAGCCTGACAGACACTCCTGATTTTGATATTTCATCGGATGGCAAACCCTACCTGAAAAGCCATCCTGAAATTTATTTCAACATCAGTCATTGCAGCAAAGCCGTCATGTGTATTTTTGATTCATCCCCTGTGGGTATCGATGTGGAAACCGTCCGCAGAGTCCCTGCTTCAATGCTTGCCAAAATCTGTTCTCCCGGTGAATTGAATACAATCCGGTCTTCGGATGCTCCGGAGGCCGACTTTTGCCGTATCTGGACTTACAAGGAAGCTGTTTCAAAACTTTCCGGTGACGGCGTATTCAAGAGTCTCCGTAAATCTCCTGCCAAATCCTTATTCACCCATCAGGATGCTTTACTACCCGATGTGTATTTCACAGTTGCATCGGGTAGTAAAATTAACTTAACTGCAAGAGAACTTACTTTGAGCGATTTTGAGCTGTTTGGGTAGAGATTTACAACCGGCGGGGCGTGGATGCACGGGTGTTGCATCCCACATCCCACGCATTTAATGACAGCAACCCACTCAATGCCTGCGCCTGCCCCATGTTGCATCCCATATCCCACACGCTTTATTGCAATAAAAAAACTTTGGTTACACTTTTTAACTATGCGTAACCAAAGTTCTGTAATTTACTATTATTTTTCAACAAATGTAACAGGACATCCTAATCTGTAGTGACCTTTTATATATTCAGCGATTGCGTGTGAACAGTATACCGTTGTTGCCTCTGTATTGCTGTCCATATCATTGTTACCACACATGATTGCATCCAATTCGTATACCAGATTGGTTCCCGGTGCAAAAGTAATGCTGTCAAGATGGTAGCAGCTATAGAAAGTCCTTCTCAAGCCCTGCATCGTTGATGGAAGAATGACTTTTTTAACAATCTGATTGCTTCTAAATGTGTTAAGTGCAGCTACAACCGGTTTGCCATTGATAGTATCAGGTACGATAACCTCCCTGTCCGTTCCGATATACTTCAACAGACAATATCCCTTTGTCTTAATTCTGTTTTTAAAAGTTTCGGCTATATCGATTGTCTCTCTTTCGCCTTTTTTGTTGATAGAATCGCTTGTGAGGACATCATCTGACTTACAATATACCCATGTGCCATCAGTTATTACACTGTAATGCTCATCAACATTATAAGTCCAGTCATAATATGACTCGTTGTTGCGGAGGCCTTCTTCAGTGTCATCTTCTTCATCAAAAAATTCCACATCGGAGAAAGTTTCTCTTACAGGTGTTTCAACCGCAGCTGCAAAAGTTTCTTTTGCGGTTTCTGCTTCTGAACTAACATCATCATATTTACCTGCTGATACCGGACCATCTTCTTTTTCAGGCTCTGTAACCTTTTCTTCTGCCGGTTCAGCGGTAACATCATCGATTTCTATTTCCTGAACTTCGTCCGAAAAATCTTCGTCATTTAATACAAAATTATCTCTCACCGGTTCTGCATCAACCGGTTCTGCAATAAATTCCCTGTCAAGTTTCTTATCAGATATATCAACAGGCTCGTCTTTAACTGACTCCCTGCCAACAACCACTGACTCAAATACAAACGTATCATCAGGTTCTGTTTCCGGCTCCTCTGCTACATCTTGCACACCTGCTGCTTCCGGCTCCTCAGTTACATCCTGCACATCGGCTGTTTCCGGCTCCTCAGCTACATCCTGCACATCTGCTGTTTCCGGCTCCTCTGCTACATCCTGCACACCTGCTGCTTCCGGCTCCTCGGCTACATCCTGCACACCTGCTGTTTCCGGCTCCCTGACTACATCCTGCACACCTGCTGCTTCCGGTTCCTCAGCTACATCCTGCACATCTGCTGCTTCCGGCTCCTCTGCTACATCCTGCACATCTGCTGTTTCCGGCTCCCTGACTACATCCTGCACATCTGCTGTTTCCGGTTCCTCAGTTACATCCTGCACATCTGCTGTTTCCGGCTCCTCGGCTACATCCTGCACATCTGTTGCTTCCGGCTCCCCGGCTGCATCCTGTGCCTCGGCAGGTTTCTCTGCTTCTTCGCGCTTTGGTTTGAAATCCACGATAGGCTTTGCCTTGGATACTGACTGGAATTCCTCATCTTCTTCGTAAGAAATGTCTTCATCGTAAAAAGATGTGGCTTTGTCATTCTGTGGTTCGTTGTCCTCATCCACAAAAATGTCGTCCTCGTCTGCTGCGCTTTTCTTAGCGTGGTGGGATTCGTTCTTACTAAAAAGCGGAAGTTTGACAAGTTCATCCTTCAGGAAACTGTTTAAACTCTGCTTTTTCTTCTTGCTCTTGCTGACTGCCACAATTGCTGTTGCAACTGCCGTAACTCCTAATACTATGGCACCGAAAGTACCAAATCCATGTTTGTCTTTATCTTTCATGTCTGACCCTCTCCGTTCAAATAGTCTCAAAATTAAGCTACCTCTATTATCGGATTTTTAGGGGGTATTTGTCAACTAAATTGAGTATTAAAATACCCTTTTTTCTTAAATTTTTTCATATAAATTATATAAGTGATAATAAGCGGTACGGCAGCACATACCCATGCAACCGGACCGGCAAAACATACACCGGAAAAACCTATCGCTTTTGGAAGCGTGTATGCGACTATAGACCTTGCTCCAAGTTCAAAAAATCCCGCAAGTAACGGCATTGTTGTCTTACCCATTGCCTGAAGAGCATTTCTGAAAATAAAAATCTGGAACAATGGGATATAGAAAAACATTGAAATATGGAGATAAGTCATTGCATAGGAAAGTATTAATTCATCCCCGCCTTTTATGAAAAGCCGGCTGATTGGTCTGCCGAAAATGAAAATAACACCCATACATAAAACTGCGCTTCCAACCGTAAAAAGACTCCATTTCAATATTCCGTTTTTAATCCTGTCATATCTGCCGGCACCTACATTCTGACCGACAAAATTTGCAACTGTTACGCCACCCGATATGCCAAACTGCATGATAAGCTGTTCCGTTTTACTGGAAGCCGTAAAAGCGGCAATGTAATTCTCGCCAAATACATTTACGGCACCCTGCAAAATGATTGTTCCGATTGCCGTAACCGAAAACTGGAACGCCATCGGAAGTCCTATGGTAAGGTGTGTCTTTATAATTCCCGGATTAATTTTAAAATCTTCTTTCTTTATATGAAGAATAGGGAACTTAACGGAAATATATACGATACACGCAATTCCGGCAACAAGCTGTGCAAGCACTGTAGCAATAGCGGCACCTGCAACGCCCCAATTAAATACGACTATAAAAAGCAAATCCAGACCGATGTTAAGGAGTGCTGAAAAAATCAGGAAATAAAGCGGGGTTTTGCTGTCACCAAGAGCCCTTAGTATACACGAAACGGCATTGTATAGCATAGGTGCAACTATTCCTGCAAAAATAATAACGATATAATTATAGGACATATCAAAAATACCGTCCGGTGTGTTAATAAGCCTTAGAACCGGCTTGGTTATCAGCACCGAAAGTAAAGTGATAAACAATGTAATTCCGGACCACAACATAATGGCATTACATACGGAATTACGCATCTTGTCATAATCTTTTGCCCCAAAGCATTGTGCTATATGGACCGAAAAACCGCTTGTTATTCCTATAACAAACCCATTGACAAGGAAAAACATTGACCCAGTATTACCTACGGCAGCCAATGTACTGTTTCCAAGACATTGTCCGACAATAATTGTGTCGGCAAAATTATATATCTGCTGTACAAGATTGCCAATCAGCACAGGGATTGCATATTTTATCATAAGGCTGATTGGTTTTCCTGTTGTTAAATCTTTTGCTTTTGACATTACATTCTCTCCGGTGCTTCGATACCAAGCAAGTCAACACATGTCTCTAACACATCTTTTGTAAGTTTTATGAGTGCAATATAACCTTTCTTTTTATTTTCATCTTCTTCTGAAAGAATCTTTGTTTCATGATAAAAATGGTTAAAAGCATTGGAAAGATCATATATAAATTTACAAATTTTGTGAGGTGCACTTTCTTCATATGCTGTCTTAATCATATCCTGCATGCCTGTGAGCACAAGCATAAGTGAACGTTCGCTCTCGCTCTCAGGGTTAGCAGTATGGATACCTGACACCATGCCTCCTGCATTTTCATATTTTTTAAGAATAGATTTAATTCGTACAATTGTGTAAAGGATATATGGACCTGTGTCTCCCTCAAAAGAGGTGAAACGATCAATATCAAATACATAATCCTTAGATGCCTGATTGGACAAATCACCATATTTTAATGCGGCAAGTCCTACCATCTTAGCTGTATTTCTGGCTTCACTCTCATCCACGGTACGGTTAGCCATGATTTTTTCGTATACCTTGTCTTCAATTTCTTTTATGAGGTATTCAAGACGCAGTACACCACCCTGTCTTGTCTTGAAAGGTTTGCCGTCACTGCCGTTCATCGTACCGAAACCGATGAACTTAAGTTCTGTATCAGGAGATACGATTCCTGCTTTTCTTGCCACACGGAAAAACTGTGTATAGTGAAGTTCCTGTCTCTTATCCGCAAGGTAAATGTATGACTTAGGTGCATATAATTTTTCCCTCTCGATAAGTGTCGCAAGATCGGAGGTCTCGTAATTGGCTGCTCCGTCCGATTTCTGGATGATACATGGAGGAAGCTCCCTGCTGTCATTTTCCTCGGCTATGTCTACAACAATGGCACCCTGGCTTTCATGGGCTATCCCCCTGTCTACCATATCCTTAACCATATCAGCAATATATGGCTGGGCATCACTTTCACCCTTCCATAAATCGAAATGGACATTAAGGTTGTCATAATTTTTTTTCAAATCAGCAACCGACACATTGATAATGTGTTTCCAGAGGGCTGTGTATCCTCTGTGACCGTTCTGTAAAAGATATGTGGCATTCTGAGCCGATTTCTTATATTCGGCATCTTCTTTTGATTTGCCGCTGGCACATGGATAAATTTCCTCAAGTTCTGATATTGTAAAAGGTGCTTCCGCCGGATATTCACCTGTGAAATTATCATCAAAATATGGTAAATCCGGTTTACGTTCTTTGAGTTCTGTAATAATAAGTCCCATCTGGAGACCCCAGTCGCCAAGATGAACATCACCTATTGTCTTATAACCTGCAAATTTGCAGATTCTTTTTACACTTTCGCCGATTACTGCCGAACGAAGATGTCCGATATGAAGAGGTTTGGCTACATTGGCTCCGCCGTAATCAACAAATACCGTCTCGTCCTTAGGTTCACAGTCGCATCCAAACTTATCCTCCAAAGCCATGGCACGAACATAACCACCTATAAAATCTGCGCTCATTACCATGTTGATAAAGCCCGGTTTGATACATTCAACCTTCTCAAAGGCACTGTTGTCCTGTAAAATTGCAACCACTTCATCACCAATCATAAATGGTGCTTTCTTATATTCCTTTGCTGCTGCCATTGCTCCGTTGCACTGATATTCACATAAATCAGGTCTGTTGGATATTCCTGTCTTTCCGTATTTATCATCATAGCCGCATTGTTTAAAAGCATTTCCGACTATTTCTGTAATCTGGTCTAATATTTTTTTCATAAAAATTATTCCTCCGTTGGTTATGTTCCATTATACTTTTCATATTTACGGTTGTAAAGAAATTTTAACGTTAAAACAGCTATGAGAGGATTCCGGTAATCCCAGATAAACTCATAGCTGTCATTAGAAATTCTTAATTATTCCATAACAATTAAATTGTTGCTATATCAATCGGTGTCATTGACTGTGTTGCCTGACATTCAAGACTTGTAAGCAATGCATTGGCTGTATCAAGTGATGTAAGAACGTTTACACCGGTCTCGATTGCATGTCTTCTGATAATGAAACCATCGTGGCTCTTTTCAATACCGTTCTCAGGTATATCGATAACAAGGTCAATCTTGTGGTCAAGAATAAGGTCAAGAAGTGTTGGTGATTCCTGTTCAACCTTATTGATCTTAATTGCCTCAACGCCGTTTTCATTGAAATAACGTGCTGTACCTCTTGTCGCATAAATTGTATATCCAAGAGCTGCAAAACGTTTTGCAACCGAAAGAGCATCTTTCTGCTCATGGTCATTAACTGTCATAATCATCTGTTTATGTTTTGGAAGATTAACGCCTGCACCTACAAAGGCTTTGTATAATGCTTCGTTAAAATCTTTTGCTATACCAAGACATTCACCTGTCGATTTCATTTCAGGTCCAAGGCTGATATCAGCGCCACGAATCTTTTCAAATGAGAATACAGGCATCTTGATAGCAATATAGTCTGCTTTCTTCTGAAGTCCGGGTGTATAGCCAAGACCTTTGATTGTATTACCGATAATAACCTGTGTAGCAAGTTTTACAATAGGAATACCTGTAACTTTGCTTATATATGGAACAGTTCTTGAAGAACGTGGATTAACCTCTATTACATATACCTGGTCATTGTATACGATAAACTGGATATTAATAAGACCTTTTACATGTAAAGCTCTTGCAAGCTTAATTGTATAATCTTCAAGCATATCCACAATTTTCTGTGAAATACTCTGGGCAGGATATACTGAAATACTGTCTCCTGAATGGATACCGGCTCTTTCAATATGCTCCATAATACCGGGGATTAAAATATCTTCTCCGTCACAAACGGCATCAACTTCAATTTCCTTACCCATAAGGTATTTATCAACAAGGATTGGATGTTCCTGAACCTGTCTGTTAATGATTTCCATAAATTCAACAATATCTTTGTCGCTTATGGCAATCTGCATACCCTGTCCGCCAAGGACATAGGAAGGTCTTACAAGAACAGGATAACCTAATTCATTAGCTGCCTCAAGAGCTTCTTCTGTAGTGAAGACTGTCTTTCCTGCTGCTCTCGGAATTCCTGTCTGTTCAAGAATCTCATCAAAAAGCTCTCTGTCTTCTGCCGCATCAACATCTTCTGCGCTTGTACCGAGAATTGGAACGCCCATTTCCATTAATGCTTTTGTGAGCTTAATGGCTGTCTGTCCACCGAACTGTACAACAGCTCCGTCCGGATGTTCAAGTTCAACAATGCTTTCAACATCCTCAGGTGTCAATGGTTCAAAATAAAGTTTGTCAGCTATATCAAAGTCGGTACTTACTGTTTCAGGGTTATTATTGATAATGATTGTCTCATATCCTTCAGCCTTGAATGCCCATGTACTGTGAACCGAACAATAGTCAAATTCGATACCCTGTCCGATTCTTATAGGACCTGAACCGAGTACGAGGACTTTTTTCTCAGGCTTAGTCTCAATAACTTCATTTTCTGAGCTGTAGCATGAATAGTAGTAAGGTGTTGAAGCCTCAAATTCGGCAGCACAGGTATCAACCATCTTAAATGCCGCATGAATACCATATTCATCCCTTAAAGCCTTAATTTCTTTTTCTGTCCTGCCTGTAAGTCTTCCGATAACAACGTCAGGGAATTCAATTCTCTTTGCTTCAGCAAGAAGTTCTTTGGTAAGTTCTTCTGTCTTGAGGCGGTTTTCCATTTCAACGATAATGTGGAATTTATCGATAAACCACTTATCAATCATGGTAATATCATGGATTGTATCGTAAGAAATGCCTCTTCTTAAAGCCTCTGCAACAACATACATACGCTTATCATCAATGTTGTGAAGAAGTTCTATAATGTCATCATCAGAATATGATGAGTAATCATCGTTCATAAGCGAATCAACGTGCTGTTCAAGTGAACGGATAGCCTTCATAAGTGCGCCTTCAAAGTTAGTGCAGATACTCATGACCTCACCGGTTGCCTTCATCTGTGTCGTAAGCTTTCTTGAAGCAGTAATAAATTTATCAAAAGGAAGTCTTGGAATCTTAACTACGCAATAGTCAAGAGCAGGCTCAAAACTTGCAAATGTCTTATGTGTAATTGCATTAGGTATCTCATCAAGGTTATAGCCGAGTGCTATCTTAGCCGCAACCTTGGCAATAGGATAACCTGTTGCTTTGGAAGCAAGGGCTGACGAACGGCTTACACGAGGATTAACTTCGATAACGCAATATTCAAAACTTGTTGGATGAAGTGCAAACTGTACATTACATCCGCCTGTTATTTTAAGCTCGTCAATAATATTAAGAGCTGATGAACGAAGCATCTGGTATTCCTTATCAGACAGTGTCTGTGAAGGTGCAACTACAATACTGTCACCTGTGTGTACTCCGACAGGGTCAATATTTTCCATATTACATACTGTAATACAGGTTCCGTTGGCATCACGCATTACTTCGTATTCGATTTCCTTCCACCCTGCGATACATCTTTCAACAAGTACCTGGCCTACACGGCTTAATCTTAAACCATTGGAAAGAATGTCAATAAGTTCTTCTTCGTTCTTAGCAATACCGCCGCCGCTTCCACCGAGTGTATATGCCGGGCGGAGAACTACAGGGTAACCAATCTGGTTGGCAAAAGCAATACCGTCTTCAACGTTCTCAACAACAAGAGAAGGTGCACAAGGCTCTCCGATTTTTTCCATTGTTGTCTTAAATTCAAGTCTGTCTTCTGCCTTCCTGATTGTCTCAGCAGTTGTACCGATTAATTTAACATTATGTTCTTCAAGGAAACCTGTCTCAGCAATTTCCATTGCAAGGTTAAGACCTGCCTGTCCACCGAGTGTAGGAAGAATACTGTCCGGTTTCTCCTTGAGAATAATCTGCTCAAGTGACTTAACTGTCAATGGCTCAATGTAGACTTCATCAGCAATATTTTTATCAGTCATGATTGTGGCAGGGTTAGAGTTCACAAGAACAACCTCCATGCCTTCTTCTTTAAGAGAACGACATGCCTGTGTTCCCGCATAGTCAAATTCGGCAGCCTGTCCGATTACAATAGGACCTGAACCGATTACTAATACTTTTTTTATGTCTTTATTCTTTGGCATAATTAATCCCTGCCTTTCTTCATCATATTCATGAATCTGTCAAAAAGATAATCCGAATCCTTAGGGCCTGCACAGGCTTCCGGATGGAACTGGACTGTAAAGATGTTCTTGCCTACATATTCAAGACCTTCATTGGTCTTGTCATTAACATTGATAAATGCAGGTCTTGCAATCTTATCATCAAGTGTATCCATATCAACAACATATCCATGGTTCTGTGATGAGATATATACCTTACCGGTCTGAAGATCCTTAACCGGATGATTAGCTCCTCTGTGTCCGTATTTCATCTTATGTGTATCAGCGCCTGTGGCAAGTGCCATAAGCTGATGTCCGAGACAAATTGCAAAAATAGGAACATCCGAATCATATAATTTCTTGATTTCCTTAATAATAGAAACACATTCCTTAGGGTCTCCCGGGCCGTTAGAAAGCATTATTCCGTCAGGATTAGCTGCAAGGATTTCTTCTGCTGTGGTTAAAGCAGGATAAACAGTTACCTCACAGCCTCTCTTATTAAGGGATCTTGCAATATTTCTCTTGGCACCGAAATCCATAAGTGCAACCTTAAATCCATCACCGGGAAGTACATATTTCTCTTCACAGGTTACTTTTTCAACAACCTTGCCTGTGGTATATTCTTTTAATTTAGGGAGAATCTCATCAAGATTATAATTCTCATTAGTGGTAATCATTCCGTTCATAGTACCCTTTTCCCTGAGAATCTTGGTAAGAGCACGGGTATCAATACCTGCTATACCCGGAATGTTATTTTCTTTAAGAAAATTTTGTATAGAATCTTCACTACGGAAGTTACTTGGAACACGTGAAAGTTCTCGGACAATAAAACCGTCAGGCCATGGTCTGCCTGATTCCTCATCAGCATAGCAAATACCATAATTGCCAATTAATGGATATGTCATAACTACTGCCTGTCCGGCATATGATGGATCTGTAAGAACCTCTAAATATCCTGTCATTGAGGTATTAAAAACAATTTCACTGATTACTTCTCTCTCAGCTCCAATGCTTGTACCTTCAAAGACATTTCCGTCACTTAGAATCAAAAATGCTTTCATCTTCACACCTTCAAACCTTTCACATGTATTATTTATTTAGGCAAAAAAAAAACAACTAAACATACTGATAGCGCTTTTTTCTTCAAATTGTAGAAATTTTACCATAAAATCCGGCTGATTTCAAGATGCAAATTGTACTCAACAAATATTTTTTTCATCATATAATATTATGTAAGCATCGATGCTGTCATTTGTGATTAATTTTGCATCGCAGCAATATGAATTATAATATCCGGAAAGGTTAAAATTATGCTTTATAAAAATGATGAAACCGGCTTTTTAAGGGTTAATATCACAAATGAAGAAGGAATTCCCATTGATGCAACCGTCAGCATCTACGAAGGTACGGATGAAGAAAACCCTGTTGACGTTGTAGAAACCAATTCCATAGGTCAGACAGAACAAATCGAACTGCCGGCTCCACCACAGAGCATCAGCGAAGCTCCCGGCATTATCATACCTTACTCCATGTATAATATTGTAGCTTCTGCTCCGGGCTTTGCCCCGGTTTCCATTACCGGTTCAAATATTTTTTCCGGAATACTATCAATACAAAATATTGTTCTTACGGGAAATCCCGGCAATTATAACATTGGTCCCAATACACTAATCGGCAACTATCCTCCAAAAATTCCTGAGGCCGAGATAAAACCCATTGAAAACACCGGTGAAATTGTTCTTGACCGTGTTGTGGTACCCGAAACCATTGTTGTCCATGACGGTGTCCCATCCGACTCGACAGCAACGGACTACTACGTTCCATTTGCCGATTATATAAAAAATGTTGCCAGCAGTGAAATATACCCTACATGGCCCAGAGAAACCATCAAAGCCAATGTAATTGCCATTATTTCTTTTACCCTGAACCGTGTATACACCGAATGGTACCGCAATAAAGGTTATTATTTTACCATTACATCTTCTACCGCTTTTGACCATAAGTGGATTAATAAACGTAATATTTTCGACACCATCTCCAATGTTGTTGATGAATATTTCTCAAATTATGTATCCCGTCCCGATGTCAAACAGCCAATCCTCACCCAATACTGCGACGGCAAAAGGACTACCTGCAGCGGTCTCAGCCAATGGGGTTCCAAGTCTCTTGGGGATGACGGCAAAACCGCTCTCCAGATTCTTCGTAATTACTACGGCAGCGACATATATATAAACACTGCCGAAATAATTGAGGGCATCCCTGTCTCATATCCCGGATACACCCTTGAAATCGGTTCATACGGTCCTCCTGTCACCACCATTCAGGAACAGCTTTCCCTCATCCGCCGTACCTACAGCAACATACCTCCTCTTGCTGTTGACGGAATCTACGGTAAGGACACAGCAGCTTCCGTCAGCAAATTCCAGGAGACCTTCAACATGCCCGTTACCGGCACCGTCGATTATGCCACATGGTATAAAATATCCCAGCTATATGTGGCACTGGCTAAATTGTCGTAAATTCACACAGTGATCTAATCCGTATGTTTTCGGCTGTCAAGGTACTCTTCTGCCATATTTACAATAATACCAAATCCGTAAATAAGTGCTGTCCTAAAAAGAATAGCAATCATCTGACATATTATACCTGCAGTTTGCAATGTTCCGTAGTTGTAAATAGATATTGCTGATTCAAAATTTCTATACAGTGAAATATCGTGGCTCAGACTGATTGCTATGCAAACTACAAACAATACAAATCCAACCAGACAATATACGACTGCAATACCTTTGATAAGACTACTTACTCTAAACTTTTTCTTCATAATGCTACCTCCAATTTGTTAAAAAATAATGCGGGACAGAAGCCTGATGGTTGTATTTTCATGCAAATTGTAAGATAGATTTATTATACTACTATTGGAATGCAGATTGCTGTCGAAACAGCGTTGAATATCTATTATTGATATACGAATATTTTCGTCAAAATCTCATATACTATAGCTGACCGTACTTAAACGAAACACTATTGTAGTTGGGCTTAATCTACTATAGTGAAAAGCCCTAGGTACGGTCTTTATCACTTAATCTCTTTTTCGCCATATTCATTTGAATATTTTTTCTGGTCGATCCAGCAAAAAATTGATCCATTAAGGACTGAGCTTCTCCATGTAAATCCATACTACTATTTCTCAAAAAATAATCTCGAACTGTAAATCTTATTATTGATTTAGAAAGATTATTTTCCAATTTCTTATCTAATATTTTTACCTTCTTAGAAAAAGATACTATATCATCTATTCGTGCACACATCATAAGATTTTGCAGTTCATAATTCGAATTATTTTTACTGTTAAATTCATTTAACGCAAGTATACTTTGCTCGTTAGTACAGGTGGATGCTACCAACTGATATAATGCAATTACTAAAACAGAAGATATTTGTTCCAGTACTCTTCGCACACTTTGTAAACTGATCTCTGCAACATTTCTTTCCTTTCGTAAGATTGATATTTCACTATATAAATCATTAGTAAACTCATCAAAATTTTCGCCTATATCCTTTAATATCGTATATAGAAATTGATTTGGACAACGATATATCAATTCAACAAGTCTATCTTGTTGATCAGCTTTCATATTTTGACAAAAAGCCGGCAATGTCTTAGACAATATTTCCAAATACTTAAATGATATCATTATCTGATTCTCAATCTTTTTCAAATCTTCTTCAGTGTAGTCATATTCATTTACCAATTCAATCAAGTCTGCCAACTTAGCATTTTCCTCTTGTTTGGCTATCTCATTTTCTCTTTGCTTTCTTTCCTCCTTGTCTGGCAAAGAATCTTTTATTGGTAGTTTTGTATTAAGAATATATTCCACATTTTTCCTGTCAAACGAAAGTTCTTCCTGACTTTCAAAATGCTTTTGTGCTCCCTCGATAATGATATTTACAAATTTAGGATTATTTGTAATTAAAGCCAGAAATAAAACAATATCGCTATTAATGCTAAAGCACAAATTCCTTAATAATTCATCTAAATTATCTTTTATATCCTCATCCTGATAATATTTTTGATTTAATGCTTGTGCTACAAAATACGCAATAATTGTATGATCTCTAAATCTATATTCATTATTATTCTCTATCAATATTTTTGCACTAAGAACTGCATCCAAGAAAGACTTAATGTTTACAATTTGTCGATATTCTTTCTTGTATACCTCAGCTATTTGGCTAATCTCTTCAATACTAACACTAGTTTTCTTTCCGAAATGCATATTGTACGCAAGTTCTCTTAACACATTTATCATATGTGTTGGGTCAACATCACCCGAATTGGCAATTATCTGATTTCTAATACTGCTTTCATATACCACATTAAATACATTCATACCAGCTGTAAATTTAAAATTAATATCTGTTTCATATTGCTTTACAAAGCTTATAATGAATTCTGGATCTAAATTAAAATATTTCACTTGCATATTTATCAAGTCATTTATTTTTGCAGTTTCCTTTTCAACATCGTATTCCTTATCAGAATTTTGGAGTATATTACCAATTAACACTTTTCTTTTATCATATAAAAATGATTTTATATTCAAGGTCAGCTCATTTTCATCAACTAAAGTTTCGACTACCTGCTTTCGAACATTCAAGTTTAGCTTGTCTTCACTAAAGACTATAATTTGTCCCATTGATTGTCCCAAAAAGCTCACTAATGTTTCTAATGTCTGCGTTGGAAGCATATCGGCTTCATCAATTATTGCTACCCTCTGAGATTTCTCTAACTGTTTATATTTTTCATATGCATAATCGTCTGTTGCATATTCCTCGCCAAAAATATAATCTATAGTTCTTTCTATTCTTTTCTTGTTAATACTACTTGCTTCAATAAAGAGCGGCTTCTTTCCCTTCTCATAAAAATATCTAAACAAACGCTTTGCCAAAAGTGATTTTCCAGATTTATGTTCACCAGTAATAACCGTATATGATCTATTATTCAAAAAATCAAACAGATTTCTTTCATCATCAATATCAAATCTTTGAATATTATCATTTTCATCCAACATATTGTATGTAATACCAGGGAATACATAATACTCATCAACCTTTCTATTAGTAGAATCACATAACAATTGTTTTTTGAAACCTTGTAACAATTCTATCTCTTCTGATACTGTTGTTCGAAGTCTCGTATCTATTATTTTATTTGGTACATACAAATTATTTTTCCATATATATGAAAACCCTTCTATTGCAAAATTATCAAAATCAATGGTAAGCGTACAAAAACCATTTCCTTCATCAGTAAATCCATATAATGCATTTCCCTGAATAAACTGCACAATTCCATTATTATCAATGCAACTGCTTTGCCCCAGTGAAGAATGTTCATGTCCTGATAGAACTAAAGAATATTTTTTTGTAATACTCTTTCGCATTTTTTCTTTGTAGCTAGTTCTCAACCACTCTATACTGTGATGCAAAACAAGTATATTAATATCTGCATCTGTTGCATCATCTATTTTCTTCAATTCTGACTCAGACAGATAATGATTTCCCATATCTTCTGCATTTCCACCTAATAAAGATAGCGGAGCGGTATTAAGTAATACAAATCCAACTTTTTTCCCATTATAATCCAACACTTTTTTAGAAACTATTTTATCTTCGTTAAAGCATTCATTTTCTGTAGCATATAAAAAGTAATTTTTCATACTTTCGATATAATTTGATTTTAATTCTTCAATTGTTCCATCATCATATGCTTTAATAATATCTTTTATTGTTATATCTAATGACGTATAATCTATATCATGATTTCCTGGAACAGACAATATATGTATTTTTCTGTTCTTATATCCATTTTCGTTTAAAGCTCGGAGTAATGCAATTATAAATCCTTTCACAAATTGATAATCTGTTTTTTTGCCCTTAGCTGCTAAGTCACCTGAGATTATGATAATACATTCTTCTGCATCGGCATTAGCTTTAATTGCTGAAATCATCTTATCTATTTTTATACTGTGTGTTTGCTCAGTATTTTCAAAATGCATATCACTAAGCTGTATAAGCAATAACTTCACTCTTGTCATCTCCTTTGTCTTTTCTCAATGTCCAAAACTGCCTTCAATTTTGCGACTTATAATACTCTGAATATTATTTATCCATGAGTTCATTTTTCTCAAGATAATGTAGAAATCCCTCAATAATACGATTCTTTCTATCCACTATATCCTTCTCTGTATAATCATTCACTGAGTTTGACAGTTTTTGCAGTTCATAAACCTTTGTCCCAGTCTTCTGTTTTCCACTGGAAGTCGTGTATCCTTGATAATATTTTATTTTGTCAGTAAATCTATAATCTGATGCTCTTATATTAATATTCTTCTCCAGCAATGCCTTATTTCCCAATGACTCTAAACTACTCTTATCGCACAGTGATTCTTCGTTTTCCTGCCTCTTTTTAGGATAAATATGCTCTATCTCCAAATTTGTGTCTAATGAGATTAGCTCCTGACTAGCATCTGTGTACGCCCACCATGCAAGAATTGATTTCGTGATTGGCCTACCATTTGTAAACACATAGCTTCTCATAATATTTCTTACATTATCAATATCAAATTCATATCCCACAAATGTAACCGGTAAATCTGAAACTATATTTATCATTTCCGGATAAACCGGACTTCTTAATGCATTCACACCTGGTCTTATAAATGCATATCCAAATATGAAAGCTGTTATTTTATTAAGGAATACATAAAACCTTTCCTCATTCAGAGATCCGTCTGCTTCTTTATTTTGTATAAAATATACAGAGACCAAATATGTCCACATACCATTAGGTGCATAATTTAACACAAACAACGTTTTCAAAACCCTGTCTGAGAAACCTTCATCCTGTACCGATACTTTTCTCCAAAATTCTGCTAAAAATTCCAAGTTATCCAAAGTCTCATTCTTCTTCAATAGTGCATATGAATCTTTTTCATAAAATTTTCTAAGAGCTTCTGTCGTTGTATTCTTAATTCCCTGTTTCGCTCTTTCGTAATACATATATCTTGTAAATAGTTCATCCATAGGAGACCCCGATGGAGCTGCAAAAATTTCATCGCATACTGCCTCCAAATCCTTCCATCTTCGAATAAACTGATCCTTTTCTCCAAGGCTACTATAATGCTTATAAAACTGTGCTTTAAAAATATCCGTATCTGATAATGGCTTTCCTCTATCATTCAATGTTGAGAATATTCGAAGTGCAGTGTCTTGTGATTCAGCCTCAATCGGTAACAGAATACAGTTATTCAATATTCTTGTTGGAAGATAAGCAAAATAAGCTGGATACTCTTGCAGAAATTCATTTATCTTATCTTGAAAGAATCTGTATGTACGAGCATATCTACTTTTGTGATTTACATCTATCAGTCCTGTCTTTAAAATAGTTAAAAATTCTTCCTTGTCATCATCAGTAGATACTTCCGAATCAATTTTTAACTTATTTTTGTCTGGCTGTCCAAACTCATTTGTTTTCCATATACAGGTTGAAATATCCTCACTGGTTTTTACCGCATATGGATCTTTCATATTTCCAAATTTTGAGTAGAATGCCCTAAGTAACAACATCAGTGTTGTTAATCTTTGCTGTCCATCAATTATCTCCAGTTTACCTGCATCATTCTTAAAAGTAACAATAGGACCAAGAAAATACTCATCATTATCACTATCAAATTTTGTATAATCATTTTCCGGGAACGCAAACATAAATATATCATCCCACAATGTTTGACATTCTGTTTCCTCCCATGCATATGGTCTTTGATAATCTGGTATTAAAAAATCTGATCTCTTATTGGAAAACAATTCCTTTATTGTTTGCTGGTCTATATTTAATTTTGACATATCCTATCCTCCTGTTGTTATTGTTGTTTCACCCAAACCTCAAAGAAAGTATGTACCTTATCCTTCTTCTCTGTGTAACTCGTGATATATCCCTTGTTCTGTAATTCAGCTAATAATTTTTTATTATTACCAGCTGAATCTATCGAAATCTCCTCTTTGTGTCTGGATTTATTATCACTAAGTCTGCTCCATTCCTTTCCAATGGTTTTTAAAAGGTTTGGAATTTCTGAGATATCATATGTTAGCAAATGATTGATAAGTAACATTTGCTTATCTACATCCAACAACTTGTTCCAAGCATTCGTCACATACGTTTTTTCTGCTTTAAACTTATTATCAGCAATGACCTTTGCTAATTTCTCGGTCATACTACTTGCAGATATTTTTTTCAGTATCTCTGGTTTAAATTTGTTATCAATTTTGATATCATCTAATAACAATATAATTTCATTTTCATTTAATGAAACTGATGATAAATCATTCATAAAATCATCAATATACTGCTCACAGTATACTGTAAAGTTGCCTATTGCCTGACTCTTTATCTTCTGTGTTATTGATACTGAATATCTGATAAACTGTTTTTCAATCAGCAGATTGATTTTTTCCTCTGAGAGTTTTGACAAATCAAACTCAATTTCAGCTTTACACTCATAATTATCTGCTATCTGTTCCACAGTCTGGAGTAAAATTTCTGAATTTGTGATAATCTTCTTTATGCAATCATCATTAATATTACCTGTTATTTCAGTATGTACAATGTCTTTGCATATTTTATTAACCCAAGTAGAAAGCTCTGATGTAAGACCAAATTCTGTATAATACGCATCAAAATTGTTCCATGTAGCGTAAATACGTTGATTTTGAAGCAAATAATTCCAAATCTTTTTCTTTATATCTTTTTCAACATCATTTGTACAGCATTCATTAAAATCTGCCCAGCTAACTTGTTCTTTATCCAATACCTCGAAAACAAGATCCACATTTATATTTGCCAAACGTTCAATAATATCCTCTACCGTTTCAATATCCTCAGCTGTATTTTCCGCTATTCCCAATACAAACAGATTTACATACTCTTCAAAAGATCCCCAAATTCTCGTATTTAAAACATCATTATTGGCCTTTATAAGTGTTGTATAGTGTGATTTGCTAAGTTCCTCTTCCAACTCAGGATGGTAAAATCCTATCACAGATGCTATCATGTCACGGTTCAGTTCATACATATTGTTTTTATATATGAATTCAAGAACTTGCTTATCAGCTCCTGTATTATTCACTTTGCAAAATACTACAGACTGTTCCGAAATAAATTCAATCATCACATCGGATGACACACCATTTAACATAGCCAGCGAGTTTTCATCCTCCACAATGAAATTCTTTATACAATTTGAATTATCCGCTTCATTGATATTTTCAATCTGCGGCATCGTTGCATTATTGAATATAAGTTCCAGATATTTGTATTTGACCTCATCTGATAATGTAACATCTTCTAAAACGCATTTCCATATATGGATATAGTACTTACACAATTCACTTACAAACAATCCCACATTCTGCCCACGTTCAATATATTCTTTTGCAAATTGATAGTGGGTATTACTCTTATCCATTTCAAATCCATCGAAATAATATCTTTTATTTTCTTGATTGGTACAAGTTGTAAGCATAAAATCTGTCAATAAATAGTTTAATGTCTCAGGATGTCGATATTCTGTATCATAAATTCGATCACTTACTTGCTGTAGATTTTTAATTTCAAACCTATAATTCTTGACTCCATTGCGCATACGAATACTACGCAAATAATCATTTTCATCTTTCGTAATGCTATTAGGATGAAAATAATTGATATAATCAGCATAACTTTCGTTTATGTATCCTTTTATCAGCAAAAACTTTAGGAATTCATATTTCTCCAGTTGTTCTGGTAAAAATGATTCTCCAAAGTTATCAATTATCTCTCTTAACGAATATCCTTCGATTTCTACTACTTGTCTCTCCAGTCCATTTATTTCTGCTATTAATTGTTGCTTTTTAGAATTTTCAGCATATCGTATATCAAGCATTCGGCTCAAATACTTTTTTCCACCATTATCCATTTTTTGTTTAATGTTGTTAAATGAACTCCATTGTGTATTATAATTATTGGATGTACGATACCCTATACGGAGTTGATTGATATTGTCAAAATTAGAGATATCGAAACTATCCTGCATAATTTGCTCATATGTATAACTTCTATTATTTATTTCTAATCCAGACACTGGATATCTTGTACCATTTTCGTCAGACAAGAATCCCAGAAATGCATGTTTAATGTCCCTCATTCCCCAAAGTATATCATTATGCACATTTTCAAGAATCTCTTTTTTAGGTGCTATTTTCTCTTCAATTCCCGTCTTTTTTCCAACTACAAACTCTCTTTTTCCTTTAAAAATCTGCTTAACGATTCCTTTTTCTGCCTCTAATTCTGCAAACTCTTTCGGATAAAGATTTTTAAAAGCAATCATTGAGAACATCTCATGATCTTTCAGCTTAGTCATTTTTAAGGTTCTCTTGTATACAAGAAATTCATTGCATATATTGGTCAGCACTCTCATATCCTGAATAAATGGAGAAATCTCTCCAATATAACGATCAGTTATATCATACTTTTTGCTCTTATATATACCGTTTTCATCTTTCTCAAATTCAAGTAAATCTCTTAATATTTCGCCAGAGTTAGTCGCATTAATATACGGAATTACTGGAATAATAAAGTCAAAAAACTTTGTCCTATCTTCATCTTTAAACATATCATCTTTAATCGCATATACAAATACGACCTTGCGTTTGATATTGTCATAATTGTTAATAACAGTATTTAGCTCTCGCAATTTTATAAAAATATTGGGTTGATTGAATCTATCTAAATCTTCAATAAAGACGGTGTCGTATTGAGTACTTTCAAAAAAGTATACAATTTCATCTAATGACTTATCAAATATAGATTCCTGCTTTTCTTCACTCGAAAGGCTTGCCTTATCACCCAAATTAATGTGTGCAACTCTAAAATTTGACATTATATACTTTAGTGCCAATGTAGCTAATAGAATTAATCCAACAGATGTTACAAAGAGCACCACATATGATAGAATTCCATTCAAACTAAAATCTTCACCATTATCTATTACCGTCTTATTAAAATCTTTCCACAATCCTGGTCTAACTTCCAAAGACACAATTACAACTGTAGCAATCAAGCCTAATAATACTAAAAACATTTTCCAATATGATAATTTCTTTATCTTCCTATATCGACTTTGCGGTATCTTTCTTACATCTACCTTATAAAAGAGTTGTTTAAGAATACCTTCCTCAATTATGTTCTCATCAACATCATCTAATGTCCAATCATCGGAAAGAGGATTGGGGTTGTCTCCTATTCCATTTTGTTTTTTTGCTGGTGTAGAAAATGCCGCTAATGAAATAGGCAAATATTTCGTCTTAGGATATTTTTCCAGATATGTTTTGATAACACTACTTTTACCCGATCCATATGGACCTGACAGAGCTATATTTTTAACTTCCTTATTTTCAATAGCCCAATGAAGTGCTTTAATGTACTCTTGACTATTTTTTGTATCAGCCTCTGGTGTCAAGTCTCTATATCCTAATTCCTCTGGACAATCATTTTTCTGATGCCCAAAAAATAAATTATGTATTTTTTCTTTTAGTTGTTGAATTATCATTTTCATCCTTTCCGGGCATCATATGCTCTGCTACTTCTTCACTGGCTCTCTCATCTCTCGGTAGATAACCCCAGCTAACGCGTTCATAATTGCATCATACTTAGCTTTATCTTCAAACAAGGACTGGTAACTCTCCTGTGACTCCATATAGCTGTCCATTGCAGCTGTTCCAAATGCATTTGGGAATACAGTCTGCATAAAAATTAATGGGTCTGTTGTTCGTGCAGAATTAGCCAATTTTTCGTCTTTTACCAACTTATCGTGAAGAGTTCCAAGCATAACTCGGTCTGCATCCGTAAAATCTCCCTTAAATTTTTCATTTACCTTTTCTAGTATTTCATCCAAGGTACTCTTTTTCTTCAGTCCTTGTTTGCCCTTATCTGTAACAGTCTCGTATTGACCATCCATATTCTCTAACTGAATAGCACCTTCAAATGTCTTTTTCAGCTTGTAATATTCCAGTTCCAATTTACCATCCAGATCCACATTCTCTTCTTTCTCAGCAGGAATAAGCTCAATTAAATATCTGAGAAACAGGTATTCATGATGCATTTCCTTATCAAACATACGTACAACCTGTGATATATAGCTATACCATTTCACAAGACTTCTTGCCTGTCTTCTAAACTGATAACGTTCCTCTGGATTTTTCAAGTTGTATCGATCTGCTACCGGCTTCAAAGCACTTGTCATTTGTCCCATAGAATTTTTTGTTTGTGTTCCAGGTCTATTCCATACCTCAATAAAACCAATAATGTCATTGTCGTTATAGATTGCATAGTCGCGCAGTTCACGCTGGGTTTGATACATAAGGTCAACATTCACTTCCTGCTCCAAGCTTGTCTCCTGATAGAATGGCTGGAACGCATCTAATATCTCTTCCTTCGTATTTGCAAAGTCAAGAATAAATGTATCAACCTTACCCGGGCATGTCCTGTTAAGTCTCGAAAGTGTCTGAACAGCCTTAACTTTCTTCAATTTCTTATCAACAATCATAGTATGTAACAGTGGCTCATCAAATCCAGTCTGATACTTTTCTGCCACAACAAGAATATTGAAATTATCATGAAACTCTGACTTTGTCTGAGATTCTGATATATGAGTTCCATCTCTCCTTACATTTAATCCCGGTTCGGTATATTCTTCTTCTCCATCTTCAACGTTTCCGGAAAATGCAACTAATACATCTATATTATCATATTGATGATCTGCTATATATTTCTTTATCTCATGAAAATATCTGACTGCTGCCAATCTGGAATCTGTGACAACCATCATCTTTCCTTTTCCGCCAATTTTATATCTCGTCGTATCTTGGAACGTCTCTACAATAATCTCAGCCTTCTGGCTAATATTGTATGGATGCAGTTTTTCATATTTCTTAATTGCTTTGGTAGCTCTGCTCTCTGGCAATTCCGGATTTTCTTCTGTTTTCTTAGCTATCTTAAAGCAAGTACTGTATGTCATATAATTTTGCAAGACATCTAGAATAAAACCTTCTTCTATCGCCTGTCTCATGCTATAGATATGAAATGGATAGAATCCATCTTCTCCATTAGGAACTGGCGTACCAAACATTTCAAGCGTTTGTCCCTTTGGTGTAGCTGTGAATGCAAAAAATGATAGATTCTTATGTTTTCCATGAGTTATCATTTCCTGTACTACTTTATCATTCTTATCTACTTCATCCTCCGCGACACCTTCAATTTCTGCATATTCACGCAAAGCCTCTTCTGTATCTGCAAGCGCAGTCTTTAGCTTTAATGCTGAACTTCCTGTCTGAGAAGAATGTGCCTCATCTACGATAATCGCATAATTTTTCTTCTCGCTTTTATCAACCTCTGTATAAATAACTGGAAACTTCTGCAAAGTTGTTACAATAATACGAATACCATTATTCAATGCATTCCTTAAATCAACAGATTTCTTCTTGTCATCAATTGTTTCTACCGCACCAAGAGTATGATCAAAACTAGAAATTGTTTCCTGCAACTGTGCATCTAACACCGTACGGTCTGTTACAACAACAACGCTGCTAAATACCGGTTGATTTAATTCGTTATGTAATGATGCCAGTCTATAAGCTGTCCATGCAATCGAATTTGACTTACCAGATCCTGCCGAATGCTGAATAAGGTAATTCTTTCCTGGACCATTTCCCTTTACATCTTCAATCAACTTTCTTACCACATCAAGCTGATGATATCTTGGAAAAATAATCGTCTTTTTCTTAACAATCTGCTCTGTCCCATTGGCCAAAAGTTTTTTATCTTCTTTAACCTGCAAATGAATAAACTTTTGCAAAATATCTATCATGCTATCTTTCTGGAAAACTTTTTCCCAAAGGTAAGATGTTGGATATCCATTAGGATTTGCCGGATTACCTTTTCCACCATTATTTCCAGCACCATTTGAGCCTTGATTAAACGGAAGAAAATAGGTATCTTTTCCATCTAATTTTGTTGTCATCCAAACTTCTGTCTGGTCAACACAAAAGTATGCCAAAATACGCTTATTGAATTGAAAACATACCTCTCTTGGATCTCTGTCATACATCCATTGTCTCTTCGCATTATCTACTGTCTGTCCCGTATACTGATTCTTCAATTCAAATGCAAAAACAGGTATACCATTGACTGCAATTACCATATCAACAGAATTAGAATTATCCGCTGAATAGTACCACTGCCTATTACATGTAATTTCATTCATTTCATAATGCTCTGCATGTGTCTGATTTAACCCAGATTCAGGTGCAAAATAACATACTTTAAATGTGATACCACGATGCTTAAACCCATGTCTAAGTACATAAATCAAGCCATCTGCATCGCATGCATTATTAAATGCAAGGCAAAACTTTCTCTCTGGATTATCAGCATTCTGCATAGTAAATCGTTTCCAACTATTTTCTTGTGTAGTCTTAATAAATCGAATTAATGTATCTACATATAATCCTAATTTCAGATCATAACTATCTCTATTCTTTGTGTAACCACCCTCATTTGATAGGAAGAAGCTTTCAATATCTTCCTCAAATCGTTTTTCTGTTGTAACATCTATTCCCATAGCATTTGTCACCTCATTGTCTTTCAAAAGATTTTAGACACGGCGAGTCTATAATCTTTTTTCTATAAATAATCGTCACCTCTAAATTGTGCAACGGGTTGTTGCACAATTTAAGTTACTTCTCTACTCTAGTTTTGTATTATCCTCATCTGTAACAGAATTCTTTTTTTCACTCTGTTGCAATTCGAATATCATCTTTTGAGTTTCAATTTCCTGTTTCAATTCCTCTTCTGAAGGTAAGTACAACATATACTTCGACATAAATAACTGATCACTATCATGAAGCACCGAATATCTTGCAATATCTTCATCCGTATCAGAACAAAGACCTACTCCAATTGTAGGGTTATCGCCTTCCCCGCGCTTTAGTTCATCGTACATGCGAATATACATATCCATCTGCCCTACATCCTGATGTGTAATCTTTTGCGTTTTTAAATCAAATAACACAAAACATTTCAAAATATAATTATAGAACACAAGGTCTATATAATAATCTTCTTTTTCTGTTCTGATATGCTGCTGCCTTGCAACAAATGCATATCCTTTTCCCAGCTCCATAATGAAACTTTGCAAATTTGTGATGATATATTTTTCTAATTTGCTTTCTGTAAAGTCCGTATTTTGAGTCATTCCAAGAAACTCAGCTATAATTGGATTTTTAATAAATTCCAGCTTATCATTCTGATAGTCAGCGGTAAGCTCTTTCATTTCTGCTTCAACGACAGATGGATTCTGACTACTGAGCATTCGATAATAATATTGTGATGATATATTTCTTTGGAGTGTTTTCACACTCCATGTCTGCTCAGCAGCCTCCTTCTCATACCAAGTTCTTGCTTTGTCATCTTTAACCTGCAGCAGAACACGATAATGTGACCATGTTAATTTTTCAAAAGATTTTAGACTCGCAGTGTCTAAAATGTCTGAATACATTTCATAGAACTGCTTAAACTTATACAAGTTTGATACATCAAAGTTTTCTTTATATACACCTTGTAAGTCAGCTGCAAGATTTTTCATTGTCTGCTTGCCATAAACATCTTTTCTATCAAGATTCTTCATGATTTCTTCTGAAATACGATATCCGATAAGCCAATTTCTTTTTGTCAAAGTCGAGTTGATTTGCCTATTGACCATTGTCTGTGCTGCTTCAATAATTCCTTTGACATCACTAACAAGGTCATTACTATTTTTATAATTCATAGAAATCATTATTTCCATTTTCTTATCATCCATGCGTATCACCTCATATTCTCTACAGGTACTTCTTTTTTACCTGTGACATATTCGTAAATCAAAGATTTCTTATAATTTTCCAATTCAGATACTAATGCTTCTTTTTCCGTTATTATCTTATCAATTTCACCACATTTTACATCTAAATACTGTGCTATTTCTTCCTGTTCTTCAATAGGCGGAACGGGAATTGTGAAATTCAAAAACTTTTCTGCTTGAAGACGCCATCTTCCAAAATTACTAACTCCTTGTCCTAATCCATAAAAAATACGATTCATATAACACATCTGCATTAGATATAAATAATATCTTCTTGAATATCCCTTTTCAGATATAAAATTAAATACACGATAATCTGGACTTGTGACACCATTATACTCAGAAACATCTACCCAACCAGTAAGCAAATCCATGTGGTTCATTGCAAAATCTCCAACGTTTACTCTCTGATAATTACTATAATCCGCAGCCAGCTGTCCAGCATTACTTGTAATATCTTTTACTTTTATTCCTTTTTGTGTAATTGACAAAACATCATAACCTATTTTTCCCGCAATATCTTTTTTGATATAGAACACATACTTTAGTTTCTTCATTTCCCACGCGTCGGGGATTTCTGGAATATGTATATTTTTTGTTTGTTTTAACTTTTGTTTTCTTAATCCTCTCGTTATTTTATCTGCAAGAATTGACTGTTTGTATTTTTTATAATCTTCTATACTAATCTTTATTGAATGGATAATATTATCAATTACTGGAATAATATTATCTAAATAATCTGCTATTATTTTTTGATATAATTTCCCTGGAAATGGAATGTATGCTTTTTCCAAATTTCTCATTCCAACATTTATTTGCGTATTATACCCACCAAGTAAGCTTACATATTTTATAAGTTTGTCACTATTTAAAACATAATATATATACTTATTATAAGCTATGTCAGAATTAGTTTTAATAATTGCTAAGGGCGACCAAACCATAAACTTTTCTTTTCCTACTATTGCAGTTTTTCCTATTGTAGCAGCTTTAGAAAATAATATATCTCCTTCTTGTAGTTTAGCTTTTTTATAATAAATACCATAATCTTCTTCTGATATGTATTTTTTACATACAGAAAAATCTATCTTATCTGTCTCATTTAAGCTATCAACCGAAATAAATGGTATTCCTTCTTCATGAACTACTGGGGTTTCGTGAGGTCCATCAGAAATGTTTGTTCTTAATAAATTTAACAAACTAGTTCTATCCCAATCTTCCGGTATTTCTCCAATCCATTCCACACCTGAATCCTTCATCTTTCTAACCAAATCCTACACCTCCTCACCAAACAATTTATTCAATGAGTCCATAATACTCTTTTCTCTAACTGCTATTCTTGCAGCAATATCTTCTGACTTCTCCGGTGCCTCATACTTATAGAAATATCTTGTAAATGGAATCTCATATCCTATTTTTGTTTTACCTGATTCAATCCAGACCTGCTGATTGTATGGTTTTACCTCTCTGTCAAAATATTCTCCGATATCTTCCTTAAGCGGAACATTCTCAAAATCACGTTTAGAAGCATCTGCTACTGGCTGATTTTTCTTCCCCTTTGTCACTATAACACCATTTTCATCAATCAATGGACTTTCTACCTGTATCCTTCTGAATCCAAAATCTTCTTTATCAAAAATCTTAGATTCGCACACTTTTCCATTCACTTCATACGATGTATCCTTGAATTCACCATATGCTTTTACAATAATATCTCTGTCCTCGGCTGTAATATCATTTCTCTTATTCCCAAGATTCTTTCTACGAGCCATAACCATCTTAGATGCGTCAATAAGCTGTACTTTACCTTTTCTATGTTCTGGCTTATTCTTTGAAATCAGCCAGATATATGTAGTAATTCCAGTATTGTAAAATACATCTGTTGAAAGCTGTACAATGGCATCCAACCAGTCATTTTCAATAATGTATCTACGAATCTCAGATTCTCCAGATTCTGCAGCTCCAGTAAAAAGTGATGAGCCATTATGGATAATTGCCATTCGTCCGTCTTCTTTTAATTTTGATATTCCATTCAAATCAAATAACATCTGTCCATCTGATATTTTAGGAAGTCCAGGTGCAAATCTACCAAGTTCGCCTTTTGCAGCTTCTTCCTTAACTTTCTTTTCTTCACGTTTCCAGTCAATTCCGAATGGAGGATTTGAAATAATGTACTCAAACTGATATCCTGAGAACTGATCTTCTGATAATGTATCTCCATAACGCATATTATTAGGATCTCCACCTCGAATCATCATATCTGCCTTTGCAATGGCATATGTAGAGGGATTAAACTCCTGTCCAAAACAATTGACTTCTATCTCTGAATTAAGTTCGTGAATTCTCTCTTCCATACAGCTTAACATCTGACTTGTTCCCATAGTCATATCATAGACTGTTACATTTCCACCTTTAGAAAGATCAGCATTACAAAGGAGTAAGTCTGTCATAAGATAAATAATATCTCTGCTGGTAAAGTGAGCTCCTGCCTCTTCATCAAAGGACTCTGAAAATCGTCTAACCAAATCCTCAAAGATATATCCGCAGTCTACTGCACTGATTTTGTCTGCACCAAGATATCCCTTATCAGAATTAAACTCTTTAATGATGAGATACAAAGTATTGCTTTCCACCATACGTTTGATAATGTTGTCAAAGTCAAACTTTGCAAGTACATCCTGTACGTTTGCAGAAAAACCATTCAAGTAATCTCTGAAGTTATCTTCGATATTTTCCGGATCTGCAAGCAACAAATCAAATGTGAATTTACTTGTGTTATAGAACTGATATCCCGACGCTTTTGTTAAGAAGCCATCTATAACTGCAAAATTCTTAACCTTTTCGTACTCCTGCATTACCTTATCGTGTGTTGGTAATAGACAATCATGAAATCTCTTCACTACTGTCATAGGAAGAATTACCAATCCATATTCGTGTGGCTTAAACGGACCCCTTAACATATCTGCCACGTTCCAGATAACCTGTGCTTTTTCTGCTATATTTGTTCCTACTGCATTTATCTTATCGTTCCCTGACATTTAATTTTCCTCCGAAAAAATATTTTTTAACTTTTCTGTTGCCGCTTGCATTTTTTTCCTTAACAGTTTAATCTCTGAAAGCTGTTCCAAATACTTATTGGCAACTTGTTTCTGTACATCCATATCCGGATTGGGTATAAGTATTTTCTTTAAACCATCTACTGGAATGTTTGGCAGTGTAGCTCCTACTGTAACTCTAGAAAGCGCAATTGAACCATTTTCACTTTCCAAATACGCTTTAACATAATATGGATCAGCTTTATTCGTGTCTAATTCAATCACATACAAATTACCATTTGCTAATATCTGATGACCTTCTTCTACAGTTGCAACAGCCACCTTTACAGGTGCTCCATTTTTTGAAATAACAAGACTATTATTCTTAATGCAGTATTTTTCCTGCTTCTTATCCAATTCCTTCAAATATGGTAAGTCATCACTTATAATTCCATCTTGAATATTAGCTAGCATTAAATACTGAAAATCTGTTGGTTCATCAGAAACCAATTCATCCAGTTCTGATGCTTTTATCTGTGCTCCTCTGGTAATATTTACAATCAACTCCTCAAATGGAACACCATTTTCAACCTGAACTTCATTCTGTAAATATCTAGATGGATTAATCGCATAATCTTGTGCTGCAATTTCATCTACTGATACCAACTTTGAGTTATCTGAATCCTTACTCATTAATTCAAGAATTTCATTAATGGCACTATCATTTAACTCATTTAGGCGACGTCCTACTATAGCCATTTCGCTTGCATCAACTAATCGGATCTTTTCATTCTTTTGTTTGCTTAAAACTATAATTGATGTTGGAATTGAAGTTGTCTGATACAAATTAGCCGGAAGAGATATTACAGCTTCTAACCAACCTAATTTAATAATTCTTTCTCTGATTGCTTTGCTTACTCCTCCATTCCATGTTAAGCCATTTGAAGAAGTTACTACAGCTTTTCCCTTTTCATTAAGATGTCCCACAACGTTAACTATAAAATGCCAATCTCCTGTTGTCGCCTTTTTCAGTTCTGGAACCATCTTCTCCATTTCACTTACTATTTGTTCATCTGAACTAGTTTTCCATGATCTTACATTCCATGGACTGTCACTAAAAATCTTATCAAACTTTTTAGTTGCATCCATTGTAAAGACAGATCCTTGTTCAATAATCTGTTGTTCTGCTAATAGTGACATTCTTATTTCCGATATCTCTTTGGCTAAGGTATTTATTTCCATACCATAATACTGATTATCTCGATTCATTAGTGCTGCATATGACAAAAATACACCTGTCCCACTGCAAAAATCTGCTACATTTTCATGCTCTGGTTTTAACAATCCATATGCAAGTTTTACAATGCTAATTGGAGTTTCTGATTCTCCACCAAAACGTCTTCCATCTATTGAATTATTCATCCAAAGCACAACCGCTAATAATGCTTCAACTGTATATATTTTTGAGATCTCAATTACACACATCCAATACGAATCAGATGGGTGATCTCTTAGGAAGTATTGTCTAGATTCAGCTAACTCTGTCTGTATATAATCCAGAAGGCTTTGCAAATCTTCTAATTGATTTGCTTTCGCTAAATATGCCGCATATGCAGCACCAACTACTTGGTAATAATTTGAGATACCACAGTTCCTTAATCGCGAAGCAATTTCATAACCATTTTTTTCAACGTTCTCATATTCATTTTCTATCAATGTTCTAATGCTTAGATCTAACATCGCAACCTCCTTTGGTTTTTTATAACCATCATGTTATGATTATAATACATTCAAACCTTTTGATTGTCAATAACCAAATTTAGGTTTTTTATAACCAAATCGTTTTAGTTATAATAAGTTCCAAGCCCCTTGATTTATTCACCTTGAATGAAAAACTAAAACCCAACTGAAAATACGTCTAATAATCAAAATCCTGTTCTGAGGTTAAATAAAGCCCTAATAATGGATGTTCAAATTCAAATATCATGCTATAATTAAGGCATCCCAGATAGCAGGTATATATTTGTTTGCATGATTAACAGGCGGCTGGCTACTTGTTATGCAAAAGTAAATGCGACCCGTCTATTTAATACCTATTGACAAATCGATTACTATCTGCAACTTCGGTCTAATTATTTTTTAACGAATAAATCTGGCATTAAATGCACTTCATCTGGCGGGATGAGGTGCATTTTTAATAATGACATTAATGCTTTGAAATCTTCATCATCCTCTTCTACGAGCTCGTATGGACTTTTATTTCCAAGTCCAGGACGTTTTACGCTATTGATATGATTCATTAATAAAGTCATATCTTCTTGCGTGTATGGGTTTAAGCTTTTTCCTTTTGGCACGGCATAACGAATAAATTCATGATTCTTCTCGATACACCCTTTTTGCCATGAAGCCATTGGATCACAGTAA
>ULOJ01001157.1_pt1 | contig 32027 bp, 23 predicted proteins | sample 1952461 | NCBI WGS metagenome assembly ULOJ01 (sample SAMEA4835600, study PRJEB28245) | human gut metagenome | biome: gut microbiome; material: fecal sample | place: Denmark | collected 2008
AGATAGAGCTCGTTATCCCGAACTGAGGTAAATATATACCAAAAGAAGGGACATTCCAAGTGATTGGGATGCCCCTTTGCTTTTTTAGTATGATGAATTGATATACTATCAAAGATCATCAAAAAAGATAATCTACAGAACTATATAATTGAATGACAAGTATATAGATGATAAAGAGAGGAGCAGACAGGCGAACTCCATCCGCCATTGCCTCTCCTTGCACTCAATACTGTTCAGTCTTTGGCTGACTACGCCGAAAGACTGTGCCATGACAATGACCATAAAACAGATATAGGGCAAGATGCTTCTGGAAAAACTGCTGGAGGCATATCCTCCCATCACATTGAGCAGGATGGCATGAGGGATGAGCGTGAGCAACAGCATCACACCGATAAACAGGACGAATTCCAGGCAAACCAACCGCAAGGCATTGCGCTGTCGGTAAACCTTATGATCGTATTTTAACAAGCCGCTTGCCCGTAGCGTACCCCAGGCAATGCTGATCAGCAACAGCCATACCAGCCAAGGTGACTGCAGGTTGGCGGTGAAAGTGCCGAAGAACCATCGGATACCTTCCGGGCTGAGCAATGACCGGGGAAAAACATCGGGCATAGCGGCAGTGATGAGCCATGAAGCCAGCACCAGTACTATCTGTGCCAGTATCAGCAGGAACATGGCATAGCCACATATCCTGCTGAATGTATGACTATTCTTCATCAGCCTGCAAATTATCAATATCGATGATGCGTAACTCGCATGCCCGTACCACGAGTCGGGTCGCATTCACGCTCATTCCGTTATTTCCATCAGGGAAGAGCTTCTGTACGAGTTCATTCTGCCGTTTTTCCAGACTCTTCACACCGAATGGCATACCTCGCAGGTTCGTGATCTGCTCCTTGGTATAACCCAGGGCGAGATGGCGGAGGAATCGCTCGTCGTACTCATCAATCTCGTAATTGATCATCGCCTCCTGATGCATCAGCTGGCTTCCTACGCTCTGCTTGAATCTATCAACGATTTTCTGGAGAATCGGCTGGTTGAAAACCAGCTTCTTTCCACTCATGCAGGACGCCACGTCACCACGGGTAAGCAATTCTCCGCTCTTGAGGATGATGCCTTCACATCCTGCATCGAGCACATCTACCCATAACTTCTCGTTGAGAATCTCACCGGTAAAGATCAGGACCTTCACATCAGGATACTGTTCTTTTGTACTACGGCAAATTTCTACTCCAACAGTGGTGGAGCCACCCAAGCCAAGGTCAAGCAGTACAAGGTCTGGCTTTTGCTGTTTGATGAGTTTCCAATAAGCGATTTCACTATCCGCAGTGCCGATGATTTCAGCTTCGGGTATGTCGTTCTTGAAGATTCCTTCTGTGCCTTTCAATTCCAGAGGCACATCTTCTACTATAATAACCTTAAATTTATTCATGTCTTTGTCTTTATTATTTTTTCAGGTAAAACGATTTCTATCATGAGTTTGCCATCAGATGACGGCTTGGCAAGAATGCCACAGCCACGCAGGTTGGTTGCCTCCCCTATTTCTCTCACAATCTGGCGGGCCACCAGATACTTCATATCGCTGGTGAGCGGTGTGAAGAGATGTGGATGCCGGGTTGCGTCAAATGGAATATCGTGAAGGATATACTGGCAAGTTACATAGGCGGATGATGAGGTTGCTTCCTGATAAGTGACGTTCTTCACTCCGCCAGTGATAAGCTTCCTGAGATATGCCAGCAAGTCAGCGTCGCATTTCACGGTTCCTTCCACCTGCTCCATTGCCTGTGCGCTGAGCATCGTGTATATTGCCTTGTAGTAATCCACCAACTCCTGCAGGGAAGTAACATCCTCCGGGGTACTGTCGATAAGCTGTCTGATTCGCGATGGGTAATACATCGTTTCGTGCTTGAGCGTAGAGAGACAGTTGTCGAGTACGGAATTGGCAATGTGCAACTTTCCGTTTTCATACTCTGCACGATGCAGCTCATCTTCTGCCATTTCTATATTCGTAGCCTCATTCTGCTGCATATCAATGCTTTGCTTCAGTGCCTGCGAGATACGTTTCACCACCTCGTTGAGCTGAGGGAAAAGCTGAACGTTACGTATGTTATTGCTGCCGGATGGAGTCCAGATTCCGGTAATCTGTTTCAGCTTATCCGTGTTGGAATCACCACTGAGCAACACCTTGTTAATAGCATTGATCTTTTCTACGGCATAGCGATAACGGAGGATGTGGCGATAGTATAGCAGATAATATGCCAGTGGCAATTGTAACAGCAGGATAATCAGCAAGACGATGGCTACAGCCTTCGAGTTTTCTGAAGTCTGCATGGTTCTTACGTAGTTATCGAGCGAATTATCCGCACTCCGTTCACGGAAGAGCTGTGTATATACCTTGTTGTTACTATCGTATAGTTCCCATTTGTGGAGCGCCAGCGCTGCCACGGCACTCTCATTGCGGATATCGAGTATGACCTCGTAGTTGGTTGGCAAACTGTCGTGCAGCCAATGGATTTCGGCAGCGGTTCCTTTCATGGGATGTGCCACCATCAGATATTTCCCATCAGGATTCAATGTCAGATAGTATCGGTTGAGATAGCTGCGAGACGAATCTGCCATAGCCAGGGTCCGCTCGTAGGTACCATTGATATTACTGAAATAGGCACTGTCGGCATAGGATGCTGCTGTTTGCAGCAATCGCGATGTCTGCTTATTGCCCCAGTGCCTGTCAGTTCTGTGCTTGTCAGTTCTGTGCATAGAGACATTATTCCGGGTGCTTCCCTGTACGGCAGATGGGATATTACAACCTATCAGCATCAAGGCAAGCATCAGTATCATTTGCATTTTCCGAATACCGCAAGGCAGTCGGAAAGTGAACTTACTACCTTTCCCCAACTCACTCTCTGCCTGAATATTACAAGGAGAGAAGAGTGAACTGATTTTCTTGTACTTATCGATAATGCCCTTACAGTTGAGCAAACCGAATCCATGTCCGCCGGTATAGGTGCGGTCGAAGATGTGTTGCAGTGTTTCTTCATCCATACCTTTTCCTGTATCTTCTACGGATATTTCCACAAATGCCTGATGTCTCTTGGCACTAACCACGACCTCACCTCCTGCAGGTGTAAACTTCCTGGCGTTGTCGGCGATGGTGTTAATCATGAATAGTGTCAGCGTACGATCTGCCTTTACCGTGGCATCTGTAGGCTGTACGGTCAGTTTAACCCCACGCATTTGAAAACTCATTTTTCCTTTGGCTACAATATCGAAAAGTGGCTGGAGCGGGAAGCTCTCAATACGGAGATTGATGGCTCCCTGACGCATCTGTATCCAATCGGTGAGAATCGAATTATATTGATTGATTTTATCAGTCAACTCTGAGATATAGGTATATCGCTCCTGTTTCACTTCTTCTGGATCATCTCCCTTCTTCAGCCTATCTACCTCATGGATCATACGGTCGATAAATGGGGTGATGCTATTGACAAGAGAAAGCTTGGCACGCTGTTCCAGGTTGCGGCGCTTATTGTCAGATATATGAAGCTGGACCATATTCTTGGCTTCTTCCAATTCTTCATGCTTTTCTGATAACAAATTGATATGCTGCATGTTCTGTTCTTCCCATTCATGTAAAGGTATCAGCAGGGATTCTACAGAACTTTCCTTGGTATTGCGGCGCTTCATTCTGTCGAATACATAGAGCAAGACCACGACCAAGACTATCATAAAGATTACCGCAGCAATCATCGTGTTCAGCTGGACGGCATTGTTGTCCAACTGAGTGGCACGCGCTTCCAACTGCCTGTCTTGTCGGCTCTGCTCCTGCAAGTCGAGGTAAATATTGCGGTTGTAATCGCTTTCCGGCTTATCATCGATGGCGGAATAAACCAGGCTGAGTCTTTCCCGGATAGAAGCCACCAGGTCGGGTGCCTGCTGGATAGCCCTGTTCTGGTTGAGTGCCCTATTCAGACAATCGCCTGCCGATTTATAATCCTTGATCTGCCAGTAGCATTCTGCCAGTGTGCGGTATGCTCCTGCCGTCTGGTAAACGTCTCCATATTCAGAAAAGATATTGAGTGCGCGTTGCGCAAAGTTTCCTGCCAGAAGTTCCAAAGGCATCTGTTCTACATTGAGATACTGGAAAGCCGGCAGATTGTTCTTTACCAGGAAATCGCGCTGTTCCGGATCCTGAATATGTTCGCTGATAGATTGCAGTGCGTTTGCCTGCCAGTATGGATAAGAATTGCTGCCACTTGCCAAAAAGTAGAGGCGAATGAGCATATCAAATTCTGCCTGACAGATTTCCTGTGGGGTGCCATGAGTGATGGCGCCACCAGCTCCCATATTATAAAGATAGTTGAGATACTGTGCCGTATCCTGTTCCAGTTCATCCGGGTCAAGATCTGCCAGCGCATTGAGCATCGGCTTGTCTAGCTGTACATAATAAAAATAGGTGGCAGCTACGATATCAAACTCACTCTTCGCATAAATGGCGCGATGACGCTCCCGAAGAGGAAGGTTATCTATTTCCTCACCGATTCTTCGCAGTTTACGGATGGCTTTTTCCCTGAAGCTATAGAAATCCTTGTTGCGGGCCTCACGCTGACAGAGTCGCATATTCTGAACGTCGGCAATAAGGAGTTCTATCTGGTTGTCACTGCGTTCGTTTACCTTGTCAAGCCATCGCTTGGCAGTATGGTAATCCATCTTGGCAATAGCCACAAAAGCCAGGTTGTTGCACGCCTCCGCATATCCGGCAGGATAGTCTTCAGAAAGAGCTAAAGCCTTCTCTGCCAATACTTTAGTAGAGTCCAGGTTACGATAGTGAAGCGCATAAGAAAGATGATTCAGCTCATCTACTTCGCCCTTATGCGATGGCGAACAAGCTGAAAAAACAAACATCGCCACCATCATACAGATGATGGCGATGCCATAAATATGATGAAATCTTTTATGCATCCTGATTATGCACGTGCCTTAGCAATGTAGCCCAAAGCTTCCTGACACTTGGCTGTGATGGCAGCCCAATCTGCTGCAGCAACAGTCTCCTTAGGGAAGAGTTTAGATCCCATACCTACACAGAAAACACCCGCCTTGATCCAAGGAGTAAGGTTCTCCTCTGTTGGCTCTACTGCACCAGTTACCATGATGTTGCTCCAACGCAATGGTGCCATTACATTCTTAACGAATGAAGGACCACCTACATTACCTGCAGGGAATACCTTGGTTACATCGCAACCTGCTGCCTGAGCATTGTTGATCTCTGTTACAGAACCACAACCTGGTGAATAAGGCACCAAACGACGGTTACATACAGGAGCAATGTCAGGATTGAAGTTAGGGCCAACGATGAAGTTTGCACCCAACTGGAGATACAAGGAAGCAGTACCAGCGTCAACCACTGTACCAGCACCCAAGATCATCTCAGGGCACTCCTTATCAGCCCACTTTACCAACTCTCCGAAAATCTCGTGAGCGAAATCGCCACGGTTGGTGAATTCAAATACGCGAACGCCACCCTCGTAGCATGCCTTGATTACGTTCTTGCAGATTTCGATATCTTTATTGAAGAATACAGGAACCATACCAGTCTCTTTCATAGCTGCCATGACCTGCATTTTGCTAAACTTTGCCATCTTTGTGTTTTAATGTTAAATGTTATCGCTGTACACGACCATTAGCGTTACCGCCAGCAAGGCTCTCAACCTCGTCAACAGAAACCAAGTTGAAGTCGCCAGGGATAGTGTGCTTCAAGGCAGAAGCTGCAACAGCGAACTCAAGTGCCTCGCCCTGAGTCTCCTTAGTCAGGAGACCATGGATCAAACCACCAGAGAAAGAGTCACCACCACCCACGCGGTCGATGATAGGGTTGATGTCGTAGTGCTTGCTCTGATAGAACTCCTTACCATCATAGATAAGAGCCTTCCAGCCATTATGAGTAGCAGAAAGAGACTCACGGAGCGTAGAAACGACATACTTGAAGCCGAACTCTTCCATCATACCCTTGAAGATGCCATAGTAACCCTCAGCATCAGTCTTGCCGCCTTCTACGTCTGCATCAGGCTTGAAGCCCAGGCAAAGCTGAGCATCTTCCTCGTTACCGATGCAAACATCTACATACTGCATCAATGGGCGCATCACAGAGATAGCCTTCTCTGATGTCCAGAGCTTCTTGCGGAAGTTGAGGTCAACAGATACTGTTACGCCATGACGCTTAGCTGCCTCACAAGCCAACTTGGTCAATTCTGCAGCCTTGTCGCTGATAGCAGGAGTAATTCCGCTCCAGTGGAACCACTGAGCACCCTCCATGATCTTGTCAAAGTCGAAATCAGAAGGATCAGCCTCTGCGATAGCGCTGTGAGCACGGTCGTAGATAACCTTAGATGGGCGCATAGAAGCACCTGTCTCTGCATAGTAGAGACCTACTCTTTCACCACCGCGGGCGATAAACTCAGTATTGACGCCATAACGACGAAGACCATTTACTGCAATCTGGCCAATCTCGTGCTTTGGCAACTTTGATACGAAATATGCATCGTGACCATAGTTAGCAAGGCTAACAGCAACGTTAGCCTCACCACCACCAGGGATGATGCGAAGTGACTCACTCTGGATGAAACGATCGTTGCCTTCTGGTGACAAACGAAGCATAATCTCGCCTAATGTTACAATCTTTGCCATTGTTTGATAGTTTTAATTTCTTTGTTTTTATTGTTTGTTTACTAATAGACAATTTTTTATTGTAGTTGTCCGTAACCGTTGGCAAAAATAGCTATAATTTCTCGAATACCAAAATTTAATCGCAGTTTTTTTTCATTTATCGCCCTGTTTTTTCGTATTTTTCTCACTTTTTCCCTTTTTTTCTCCTTTTTTTTCGTTTTTTGTGCAAAAAAAGAGCTGTGCATTCGCACAATTCAAAAAAATGTTGTATATTTGCGCCAGAATGCTGATGGTGTGACCGTACACAAACCAGCAGTTCAACAAAACATAGTAAAAAAGCACAGTTTGTGCGCACAGTTATCATATAATAATGTACGTGCGATGTGCTCTAACCATAAACTTAAAAACAATGGCCGAAAGAATCAGAATCAAGGATATCGCCGAAAGAGCAGGCGTATCTGTAGGAACAGTGGACCGTGTGCTCCACGACCGCCCGAACGTGTCGAAGCCGGCTCGTGAGAAGGTGGAACAAGCGCTCAAGGAAATGAATTATCAACCTAATATGTATGCCAGTGCATTGGCATACAACAAGGCTTATACTTTTTATCTTCTGATACCGAAGCATGAGTCGGAAGCCTATTGGGAAGAGATAGAAGAAGGTGCAAGAAAGTGCGAAGACCAGCGCCGGGATTTCCATATTGATGTTGAGATTCGATTCTTTGAACGTTCCAACGAGGATTCTTTCAAGGCTGTTTCACAAGAGATCCTTGATGCCAATCCGGAAGGTGTTATCATAGTACCATCATCTTTGGAAGTGACACGTGGTTTTACAGACCAGTTGCATCAAAAGGGTATTCCATTTATCCTTCTCGATTCTTATATGCCAGACTTGCGCCCTCTCTCCTTCTATGGACAGGATTCGTTCTGCTCTGGCTATTTTGCAGCCAAGATGCTGATGATGCTTGCGGGCAATGAGAAAGAGGTGATGCTGATGAGACAGACCAAGGATGGCCATGTGGTCAGCAAGCAGCAGGATAACCGTGAGGTGGGATTCCGTCATTATATGCACGATCATTTCCCACAGATTGTCATCAATGTGCTTGATCTTCCGCTCAATGGAACCCGCAACGAGTACCAGAAGATGCTGGGTCAGTACTTTGACGAACATCCTGCTACACATCATTGTATAACAATGACATCGAAGGCGCATATCGTGGGAGATTATCTGCTTAAGTCCAATCGCCGTGATGTACAGATCATGGGTTATGATATGGTGGACAAGAATGCAAAATGTCTGCGCGAAGGCAGTATCTCGTTCCTCATCGCACAGCATGCCTATATGCAGGGCTACTATTGCGTGGATACCCTCTTCCGTGCCATCGTTCTCAAGAAGAAGGTGAATCCGGTGAATTACATGCCTATTGAGCTGCTGATGAAGGAGAATATCGATTTCTACCGCAGAACGCAGATCTAAGCTCGCAACGAGTACAACGGCTATCGTGAGATTTCCATTTTCAAGAATGGAGTAACATTGTAATAACTTAAAAAGAAACATGAGTAATAAGAAAGGATTGTTGGCGTTGTCGCCATTGTTTTTGTTGATTGTCCTCATCGTGGCATTCACCGTCTATTCGGTAGATGCCAGTCATAAGGATACCAATTTGTCGCTCACCGTGGCATTTATGATCTCCAGTATCTATGCCATTGCGATTTCTGGTGGTATGCCCATCAAGAGTCGTGTAGATACCTATAGCAAGGGTGCCGGCGCCAACAATCTGATGCTCATGTTGTGGATATATGTATTGGCAGGTTCCTTCGCAGCTTCGGCTAAGGCGATGGGAGCTGTCGATGCAACAGTCAATCTTGCACTCAGCATTCTTCCCGCCAGCATGATTCTGCCGGGACTGTTTCTGGCGGCCTGCTTTATCTCCGTATCCATCGGAACAAGTGTAGGTACCGTTGTGGCACTTGTTCCTATAGCTGCAGGACTCGCCCACTCCATGGACGTTAATACAGGTATGATGACAGCTATCATCGTTGGTGGAGCTTATTTTGGAGATAATCTCTCCTTTATCTCTGATACCACGGTAGTTGCTTCCCAGACTCAGAATTGCAAGATGAGCGATAAGTTCCGTGTCAATTCTCTTATCGTAGTACCTGCCGCCGTTATTGTACTGGCTATTTATGCCGTGATGGGTATCGGTCTGCAGGCACCTACTGATATTCCGGAGGTTGAATATGTCAAGGTGCTCCCTTATCTGGTAGTACTTGTCACAGCTGTGGCGGGTATGAATGTGATGGCGGTTCTTACGATGGGAACATTGCTCTGTGGTGTGATTGGTGTAAGTTGTCAGCTTCTGGGTGCTACCGGAGGTTACGGTCTCTTTGGCTGGTTCTCAGCCATGGGTAATGGAATCATCGGTATGGGCGAACTGGTCATCATCGCAATGATGGCGGGTGGCATGCTCGAAATCATCCGTGAGAATGGCGGTATCAATTATATCATCGACAAGATTACGGCACACGTCAGTAACAAGCGAGGAGCCGAACTGTCTATTGCAGCACTGGTTTCCATGGTTAATGTATGTACTGCCAACAATACGGTTGCCATCCTCACGGTAGGCAATATAGCCAAGAAAATCGGTGATAAGTTTGGAGTTGACAACCGCAAGGCAGCCAGTATCCTCGATACTTTCTCCTGTACGGTTCAGGGCTTGATACCCTACGGAGTACAGATGCTTCTGGCAGCAGGTCTTGCCAATCTGAGTCCGATGGATATCCTTCCATACCTCTATTATCCTCTGGCTATCGGTATAGCTGCGCTGTTTTCGATACTATTTCGTTACCCGAAGCGATACAGCTAGAATGGAAGTAGCTTATTGTCAATTGTTTAACTTTTAAATGAATACACGATGGATTTTTTACAGAGAAACCTTTTTGTCAAGCTGCGTTCCGATCACTTTCATACGAAGGAGGAGATGGACCCGATGACTACCTTCAAACAGAAGAAGATAGCCCAGATGATGAAGAACCTCAGCGATGTGCCTGCGGGTGAAGTACGCATGAACAATGGTTTCCTGAACCGACGTTTAGCCAGCATACAGGAAAACGAGCGTCATGCCATCGACACCTCTATTGAGACCATTCATTTACTTCGCATCATCGTATCCAATATCAATGGAATATTAGCCAATGGCGTTAATCTTGGCGGCATCATTGAGATGGGAAACTATCTGCGCACCAAGGGCGACAAGGTAGATTTCGTAAAACTGGAAAAATGGCTGCGCAAGCTCCGCATCCAGCGTATGGCGCAGTTGCAGGGCAGTGTACTTATCCTTTTCTTCGAATTTGAACAGGATGAGATACCTTTCGTGCGCCGTATAGAACGTGGTGCCTACAAGCTGACCCTCCGTTCGCTTTATTATAACAGTCTCGATCAGCAGGAAATTTTATTCGAGCAGACTCAGGCTGGATTCGTTCGCACCACCGGTGGCACGATGCGCAAAAACCTGCGCCGCAGTATGCGGTATCTGGAATATGCGCCCATAGAAACTATCAGCAATTTCTGCAATAACTTCTACCGCTCGCTCTCAGAAATCGAAGAATAATATAAAATATATAAAAAATAAGCATACTCTGTGACGAATTTCAAGCTATTTTCGTACCTTTGCATCTATGAAACGATTTTGTATAACAATAATATCATCTATTATAGCACTATGCGCAAGTGCGCAGGTGCAATGCGAGGATACCTGCAGTCATGTGCATGGCATAGACCTCAGCCACTATCAGGGCAATGTGTTCTGGGAAACGGTGGGCGATAACTCCAAGATGGCGTATGTCTATCTGAAGGCTACCGAAGGTGGAACCAATGTAGATAGCAAATATAAGCAGAATATTGATCTGGCTCATAGATATGGACTCAAGGTGGGTTCATACCACTTTTATCGTGCCCGTATTCCTCAGCAAACCCAGTTGAAGAATTTCATGGCACAGTGCCGTCCAGACAACCAGGATCTCTTGCCGATGATCGACGTAGAGACCAAGAGTGGTTTGGAAACAGAAGAATTTTGCGACTCTCTCTTCAAGTTCCTGCATCTCGTGGAAAAGGCATACAGACAGAAGCCGCTCATCTATACGGGTGCCAACTTCTATGACCATTATCTCTTGGGAAAGCTCGACAGCTACAAACTGATGATAGCACAATATACCAAGCGAGAACCAGTGCTCAAGGATGGAAGAGACTTTGAAATGTGGCAATATACCGGTAAGGGAAAACTGAACGGTATCAATGGCTACGTGGATAAGAGCAGATTCATGGGCAGGCATCGATTGAGAGAGATTAGATTCAGACACAGATAAGGCTTTGTAACTTTGAACTTAGAGCATTGAACTTTATGATTAGTTTCAAGGTAAAGAGTGAACAGGTCTGAAGCATAGAAACATGAATAATTTAAGTAAAACATAAACTTTAAATAAAACTATGGCAATTATTAAATGTCCAGAATGTGGCCGCCAGATCAGTGACAAGGCTCCAACCTGTCCTAGTTGTGGCGTTGAGATAGCTGGAAAAATCACTAAATGCCCTCATTGCGGTGAGGTTTATTTCTGCAGTCTGGAGATGTGTCCAAACTGCCATGAGATAGCAGTGGGTGTTACGCATCCTGTTGCATCATCTGCAGCTGTAAAAGATCCAACATCGGTTGCATCTCCGTCTCCGGTATCTTCTCCAGCTCCAGAGATTCCTTCGACTTCTCAAGTCGTATCTTCTACTTCTCAGACTGTCCCTCCAACCCCTCCTGTCCCACCAGTACCTCCTGTACGTCGTCCTGGTGTTACTGCGAGCGGAAATGATGGCGGAGAGGGCAATACTCCTCAGGAACCACAGAAGAAAAAGAACCCCCGCTCTATCTTCATCATCTCATTCATCTTTGCAGTCTTGGCATGTGGCATTATGTATTACTTCTACGACAGTGCCAATCGCAACAAGGAGTTGGAAGCTTATGAGTATGCGATGCAAAGCAGCGATCCGATGGTACTGCAGAGTTATCTCGATACCTACAAGGATGCAGATGAAGCACATCGCGATTCCATCATGGCTCATCTTGACCAGTTGAAGCAGAACGACCAGGATTGGACCAATGCGATAGTGAGCGGATCGAAAGAAGCTTTGGAAGCATATCTCCAGAAGTATCCTAACAGTTTGCACAAACAGGAAGCTTTGCTTAAAATAGATTCCCTCGACTGGAATGTAGCTAAGGCTGCAGATACAGCTGATGCTTATCAGGCATACCTGAATGCTCATACAGATGGTGCTCATATCGAAGAAGCAGAAAATGCCCTGAAGAAGGTGAAGAGCCGTGACCTCCAGCCAGAAGAAAAGCAGATGGTGAGCGGATTGTTCCGTCAGTTCTTCCAGAGCATCAATTCCCATAATGCAGATGGATTGACAGCTACCTGCGAGGATATACTCTCTTCCCTGCTTGGTAAGAACTCGGCTACCAAGGCTGATGTCGTTACCTTTATGGACAAGCTCTATAAAGATAATGTAGCCAATATGAACTGGCACATCAACAACGACTACCAGATCAAGAAGCGCGAGGTTGGCGATGAGGAATATGAGTATCAGGTACAGTTCTCAGCCCGTCAGGACGTAGATTTGACAGATGGCACCAAGAAGGAACAACTCTTTAAGATTTCTGCAGTTGTTTCACCTGACGGCAAGGTTTCTGCCTTCAATATGAACAAGGTTTCTGATTAAAAAGAAAGCTCCGATGGTTTGTTGATTCCATCGGAGCTTTCTTTTTTCCTTTTACTTTGCTTCCTTCATCTGCCGGAGCAATTCTTTCTGTTTTTCATTCAGACCAGTAGGCAACTTCACGTTATAGGTAATCATCAGATCACCAAAGGTTCCATCACCTCTGTCATAACCCTTGCCGCGAACACGTACCTTGGTACCATTCTGGGTTTCCGGTTTGATTTTCAGTTTAATCTTCGAACCATTGCTCAATGTGATGATACCCTCACCACCGAGCAGTGCGGTGTACATGTCGATATTCACATTCATGTTCATCTCGCCCGTATTCGTTCTGGCGCTACGGCCACCGCATCCGCCGTTACATCCGCCTGTACCATATTCTGCACCGGCACCGAAACCAGCACCTGCTCCGCCGAATCCGCCAAAGCCACCGAAACCGGCACCTTGTGAACCACGGGCACGACCTCCGCCGAAGAGATTTTCGAAGAAGCTGGAGAAACCACCTCCTCCACCACCGAAGCTGCTGAAGTCGAAGCCTTCGAATGGATTTCCACCGCCGGCAGCACCATCATAGCCTCCACCACCGAAGCCTCCTACATTCTTCCACTGCTCGCCGTACTGGTCGTACTTAGCACGCTTTTCCGGATCCGAAATCACCTCATACGCCTCGTTCAGCGCCTGGAACTTAGCCTTTGCCTTTGGGTCGTTAGGATGCAAATCCGGATGAAACTGTTTAGCACGCTTGCGATATGCAGCGCGCACATCCTTCTGCGGGATGTTCTTATCTACACCGAGAATCTTGTAATAATCTACAAATGCCATAGTATAATACCTCCTATTTTTATGATTTTTATAAGAATCCAACAAAAAGTATGCCGTAATTGCCAACTTTTTTGTAATTTTGCAGTTGAAACAAATAAATTCGAGAAAAAAGTATGAAACAGTTATTCGCTGCGCTCTTGTTGGCGCTCACTTTTAATTCGCAGGCAATGGCTCAGTCGCGCACCGTCAAACTCAGAGTGATTCAGACGAGTGATGTCCATGGTTCTTTCTTTCCATACGATTTCATCAATAGCAAACCGAAGGCAGGAACCCTGGCACGCGTATCTTCTTATGTAAACGATCTGCGCAAGACCTATAAGGACAATGTCATCCTCCTGGAGAATGGCGATATTCTTCAGGGACAACCTACCTGCTACTTCTATAATTATATCAACACCCAGGCTCGTAATGTAGCAGCTGATGTCGTCAACTATATGAAGTATGATGCCCAGGCTTTCGGTAATCACGATGTAGAGACCGGACATGCGGTTTATGACAAGTGGATCAGGGAGTTAGATTGTCCGGTGCTGGGTGCCAATATCATTGATACCAAGACCGGTAAGCCTTATGTGAAGCCTTATATCATCCTGAACCGTGAGGGGGTGAAGATAGCCGTTCTCGGTATGTTGACTCCAGCTATTCCCAACTGGCTGACAGAGAATCTCTGGAGCGGAATGAAGTTTGAGAATATGGTGACCAGTGCCCGTAAATGGATGAAGATTATCCAGGAGAAGGAGAAGCCGGACGTTGTCATTGGTGTCTTCCACAGCGGTAAGGATGGCGGTATTGTCACTCCCGAATATGAGGAGGATGCCTCCCTGCGGGTAGCAAAGGAGGTGCCAGGCTTCGACATGGTACTCTTCGGACATGACCATACCCGCTACAATGAGACGATCCTGAATGTGGAAGGTAAGCCTGTGGTGTGTCTTGACCCTGCCAATAATGCACTGAATGTGGCAGATGCCGAGGTGACCATTACCCTGAACAAGAAGAAGGTGAATGGCAAAAAACAGTATGTTGTGACAGACAAGAAGATAGTTGGCAGTCTGCCAGATGTGACAAAATGTCCTATTGATGAGGATTTCATGAAGGCATTCGAGCCTCAGATTGCAGAAATCAACAAGTTTGTCAGCAAGCAGATCGGAACTTTCAAGAATACCATTCACAGCCGCGAGTCTTTCTTCGGCAGCTGCGCCTTCAATGACTTCATCCTCAACCTGCAGCTTCAGATCACGAATGCTGATATTGCCTTCAATGCGCCCCTCCAGTTTAATTCTACCATCAAGGCGGGACCTATCTACGTTGGTGACATGTTCAATCTCTATAAATATGAGAACCAGCTCTATGTGATGCGCCTTACCGGTGAGGAGATCCGTAAGCATCTGGAGATGAGCTATGATCTCTGGGTGAATACGATGAAGAGTCCTGAAGACCATCTGCTCCTGCTCGATACCCAGACCAAGGGTGATCAGCAGCGTCTGGGCTTCAAGAACCTCTCCTTCAACTTCGATAGTGCTGCCGGCATCGATTATGAGGTAGATGTTACCAAGCCAGACGGCGAGAAGGTGAAGATTCTGCGTATGAGCAATGGTCAGCCTTTCGATGAAAAGAAATGGTATAAGGTGGCAGTGAACAGTTATCGCGGCAATGGCGGCGGAGAGCTCCTCACCCGTGGTGCCGGTATTCCAAAGGATAGTCTGGATAGCAGAATCATCTATCGCAGTGAGCGCGACCAGCGTTACTATCTGATGGAGGCCATCGAAAAGATGGGAACCGTAGATGCCAAGCCAAACAACAACTGGAAGTTTGTGCCGGAAGCATGGACCAAGCCTGCTGCCCAGCGTGACTATGAGTTGCTTTTCGGAAAGAAAAAATAATAGATTATGAAGTATTGGTTTATATTTTGCAAGACAGATATCTTGCTCGAGAAGAGAGAAGATGGAACCTATACGATTCCATGTAGTGAGGAAAGTCCGATAGCAACCAAGCCTTGGACCCATATCCTCAACATCACACCGATGAATGACGGTACGGAAGTGAAGACTTTTACCATTCCAGAGCCCGTAACCGACAATCCGAAATATGAGATGTGCGGTTTGCGTCCTAGCTTTTACAAGCTCTCCCCAGAGTTGTATCAGAAAGCGGGAAAATGTCAGGAACTGAACTATTGGGATATGAACACCCAGTTTTGCGGTGTATGCGGTTCACCTATGAAGATGTCAACAGATATCAGTAAGAAGTGTACCGAGTGTGGCAAGTCTGTCTGGCCCTCTCTCGCTACAGCCATCATCGTTCTTATCAAGAAGGGCGATCAGGTGCTGCTTGTTCATGCCCGCAACTTCAAGGGTAACTTCGATTCCTTGGTAGCCGGTTTTGTGGAAACCGGTGAAAGTCTGGAGGAAGCTGTTCATCGTGAGGTGATGGAAGAAACTGGTCTGACCATCAAGAACCTCAAGTATTTCGGTTCCCAGCCATGGCCGTTCCCATGTGGCTTGATGGTAGGATATACAGCCGAATATGTAGATGGCGAGATTCATCTTCAGAAGGAAGAGCTTTCCCGCGGCAAATGGTTCAGCAAGGACAATCTCCCTGTTCTGCCGGAGAAATTGTCGATTGCCCGCAAACTCATTGATGCTTGGCTAGAGAATAGAATATAAACTTTCGCAAGCAGACTATACTCGCTCTGGACTAAAGATAAGTATAGGGTAGAATCTTGAAATTAAGAAATACAGAAGAGATGAAAGAAAAACTTTGGAATGCGAATTACATCAAGGTGATGACCACCAACTTTCTGCTCTACTTTGCCTTCTATCTCCTCACCCCACTCCTCCCACTCTATCTGAGTGAGACCTTCGGGGCTACGAAGGATGTGATAGGCATTGTTCTGAGCGGATATACGGTGGCGGCACTCATCATCCGTCCGTTTAGCGGATATGTGGTGGATGGATTTTCCCGTAAGAAAGTGCTGATGGTCTGTCTGACGGCTTTTGCCATCTTCTTTGCAGGATACATAGCAGCCAGTACCATCCTGATGTTTGCCATCTGCCGAACCCTGCATGGTGGACCTTTCGGAGCGGTTACTGTTGCCAACAGTACCTGTGCCATCGATGTCTTGCCAGCGAGCAGACGCAATGAGGGTATCGGTCTTTATGGATTGAGCAACAACTTCGCCATGGCGATAGCCCCTTCTATAGGTATCTATCTGCACAATCTGGTGGGTAGCTATATGGTACTTTTCTGGATAGCCTTTGTGGTAGCCATTGCTTCTGTAGTGATAGCTGGAACGGTGAAACTCCCAGAGAAGGAAATCATCAAAAACAAGGAGAAGCTCTCGCTCGACCGCTTCTTCCTGACCCGCGCCTGGCTGTTGGCCATCAACATCTGCATGTTTGGTTTCTGCTGGGGTGTATTGAGCAACTATCTCGCCATTTACAGTAAGGAGGAATTAGGCATTACCGGAGGAACGGGTACCTATTTCGCCATTCTCTCTATGGGATTGTTCCTGAGTAGATTGCAAGGCAGAAAGGCTTTGAGTCAGGGGAAGCTGACCCAGAATGCTGCCGAAGGAATGCTGATATCGCTCGTTGGTTTTACGATATTCGTAGCCATCAAGCATCCGATAGCCTACTATCTTTCAGCTGCATTTATAGGATTGGGAAATGGTCACCTGTATCCAGCCTTCCTGAATATGTTTATCAATGTAGCCCGCCACGACCAGCGTGGAACGGCTAACAGCAGTATCCTGACCGGTTGGGACCTGGGATTTGGAATCGGTTGTCTTCTGGGTGGTGTTGTAGCCGAGCATTTCGGTTATAGTGGTGCCTTCTGGATGGTAGCGATCGAAAATGCTGCCGCAGTGGTATTGTTCTTTGCTGCATCCAAGACGTTCTTTGAAAAAAGAAGACGAAACGATTAGCAAAGGAATAAAAAAGTATAAGTTTTTTCCAGGTTAAAGTTTAGCTTCCATCAAGAGCTAAACTTTTACCCTTAAGGCTAGAAATATTTTCCCTTAAGGGAAATTATATTTTTCCTTAAGGATAAATCTTTTTTTCCTTAAGGGTAATGTTTCAGCTGGTTAAACCGGTATAGAAGTCCAATTAAAGAAAAAGAGCATTCGTAAGGATTGTGGAAACAAACCCTTTCGAATGCTCTTTGCAATTTTCTTACATGCTTTCTCTCTTAGAATGGGAGATCGTCTGCGCTGCCACCTGCTGCTGGAGCTGCTGGCTGAGCTGGAGGGAATGGAGCAGTTGCACCCTGAGCAGGAGCTGGAGCTGCCTGAGGAGCCGCACTTACTGGAGGGAATGGAGAACCAACAGGCTGCATGCCACCCTGCATGGCAGCAACAGCATTAGGATCTACACGCTGCACATTCCAAGCGCGGACACTGTTGAACCAACGACCATTATATTCGTGTGCATCCAAATCAAAAGAAACCAAAAGTTCCTCACCACTCTGGATGTTGAACTGAGCAATACGGTCTGCACCGAAAACATCGAAGCAAAGCTTCTTTGGATACTGCTCATGAGTTTCAATGACATAAGACTGAGCCTTCCACTCACCTCTTGCTGAAACGCCGCTTTTTTCTGGTAAAACGGCAATTACCTTTCCTTGTAATTCCATATTATTATTTTAAAAATTGTTTCTATCCTTCGCCTGCCGAGCCCCATTTCCATCGAGAATCAAAAGATGTATGAAGAGGCTCAAAAACGAGTAAATCTATCTACTATTTTTCTTTCTGACTGCGAAATTACTAAAAATAGTTTTAAAACAAAAACATTTCTTCGATTATTTTTGTCTATCCCCAATATTTTTTGTATTTTTGTGCTCATAATTGCGCAAATGCTCCAATTTACCCATCAAGTTAAGGAGCATCAGCAATGAAAATGAGATAAGTAATATAGAAAATTAATAATATAAAATAACGACTCATTAAGGAGCATCAGCAATGAAAATGAGATAAGTAATATAGAAAATTAATAATATAAAATAACGACTCATGAGATTTACAGTTTCAAGTTCAGCATTGAACAGCAAGCTCAATATGCTTGCTAAGGTGATTGGCAGCAAGAATTCTCTGCCTATCCTTGACAATTTCCTGTTTCAAGTTGCCAACGGCGAGATGACCATCACCGCAAGCGACAGTGACAACATCATCAAGAGTACCATCGCTCTCACTGACTGCGATGGCGAAGGCGAGTTCTGCGTTGCCAACCGCGTCATCCTGGATGCATTGAAGGAGTTGCCTGAGCAGCCTCTCAGCTTCGATGTAGATACAGATAGTTATGCCATTAAGATTGTATATCAGAATGGTCTCTATAATTTCACAGGCTTGAATGCTGAAGACTATCCTCCAACACAGGATATGGGTGATGCCTGCACTACCCTCGTCTTGCCAGCACAAGTGCTGATCGACAATATCAACCGTTCTCTCTTTGCAACAGCCAGCGATGAGCTGCGCCCAGTAATGAATGGTATCTATTTCGACCTTACTCCCGAATCGCTTGCCATCGTTGCAAGTGATGGCCATAAGTTGGTAAGAAGCAAGAACTTCACTGTCAAGAGTGAGACTCCTTCTTCATTCAACCTGCCAAAGAAGCCAGCATCATTGCTGAAGAACATTCTGAGCAAGGATGATGAGGCAACCATCAAGTTTGATGCACGCAGAGCTGAGATTCAGTTTAGCGATGGCGTATTGAAATGCCGCCTCATTGATGGTCGCTATCCTAATTACAACTCAGTGATTCCAGCCAACAACCCATGTGAGATAACCGTAGATCGCAAGGGCTTGCAGAGTGCATTGCGCCGTGTTTTGCCATTTGCCAGCGAGAGCAGCCAGCTGATCCGTTTCCATATCGAGAGCGGCCGTTTCGAGGTTTCTTCAGAAGACATCGACTTCTCTACTTCTGCCAAGGAAGTTTTGGCTTGCGAATATAGCGGTTCCAGCATCAGCATCGGTTTCAAAGGTAGCAGCTTGATGGAAATCCTGGGTAATCTGAACAGCGATCAGGTTGTCTTCCACTTGGCTGATCCTAGCCGTGCTGGTATTATTGTACCAGCTGAGCAGCCAGAAGACGAGGACATCCTCATGCTCATCATGCCAATGCTCCTTAACGAATAAGGAGCTTGGTTCATCTAAACACCCCTTCCCTATCAGTAATATATAGTAATAAATACTAGAAGTAATGAAATTAAATCTTACTAAGCCTCTGATCGTGTTCGACCTAGAGACTACCGGTCTTGACATGGTAAAAGACAGAATCATCCAGATCTCCTATATCAAGGTGTATCCAGATGGAACAGAGGTTCGTAAAAACCAGTTTGTCAATCCAGAGAAGCCAATCCCTGAAGAGGTGGTTGCTCTTACAGGTATCAGCAATGATGATGTGAAGGATGCACCAACCTTCAAGCAGTTGGCGGCTACCTTCAACCAGGAGTTCTCTGGTTGTGATTTTGCTGGCTATAACTCCAATCATTTCGATGTACCTATGCTTGCAGAGGAATTTCTGCGTGCAGGCATCGATTTCGATTTCTCTAAGTGTCGCCTCATTGATGCCCAGAACATCTTTATGAAGATGGAGCGTCGTAACCTGGCTGCTGCCTACAAGTTCTATTGCGGCAGAAAGATGGAGGAAGACTTCGAGGCACACCGTGCCGACCAGGATACCGAGGCTACCTATTGCGTACTGAAAGGCGAGCTGGACCGTTATGCCCCAGGTGTTCAGGAGGAAGCCGACCGTGTACTCAATAATGACATGGACGAGCTTGCTGAGTTCTCCAAGCGCAACGACAATGTAGATTTTGCCGGACGCATCGTTTGGCAGGAGTTGAAGGATGCCGACGGCAATGTGATACTCGACGAAAAGGGAGAGCCTCGCAAGCACGAGGTATTCAACTTCGGCAAGTACAAAGGATGGGATGTGGCAGAGATCCTGACCAAGGATCCTGGTTACTTCACCTGGGTATTGGGAAGCGATTTCACCAATAATACCAAGCAGGTACTCACCCGTATCCGTCTGCGCGAGTTCAACAAGAGAATGGGAAAATAATATGTTAAAAGGAAAGAAAATCGTATTGGGCATTACGGGGTCCATTGCAGCCTACAAGTCATGTCTTATCATCCGTGGACTCATCAAGAAGGGAGCTGAGGTACAGGTGGTCATTACGCCTGCCGGTAAAGAGTTCATTACCCCTATCACCCTCTCGGCGCTGACCCACAAGCCTGTGGTAAGCGAGTTCTTCTCACAGCGTGATGGTACCTGGAATTCGCACGTGGATCTCGGTCTCTGGGCGGATGCGATGGTCATTGCACCATGTACGGCATCTACCATGGGCAAGATGGCGCATGGCATTGCAGACAACATGCTCATCACCACCTATCTCTCCATGAAGGCACCAGTCTTCATTGCTCCTGCCATGGACCTTGATATGTACAAGCATCCTTCTACCCAGGCTAACATGAAAACCCTTCTCGGCTATGGTAACCATATCATCGAACCGGAAGTGGGTTTCCTTGCTTCTGGATTAGAGGGAAAGGGACGCATGGAGGAACCGGATGTCATCGTGGATTACCTGGATAGATACTTCAACATGATGGAGAGTGCCGATGAGGTTGCTGATGTAGAATCAGAGAACCAGAAGACTGCAGGGAAAGATCTCTGCGGTAAGAAGGTGATGATTACAGCGGGACCAACCTATGAGAAGATTGACCCTGTGCGCTTCATCGGCAATTATTCTTCAGGAAAGATGGGATTCGCACTTGCCGAAGAATGTCTTCGCCGTGGTGCGGATGTTACTTTGGTAGCAGGTCCTGTTTCATTAGACTGTAGTCCTGCTATCCACCGCATCAATGTGGAGAGCTGTGAGGAGATGTATCAGGCAGCCACAGCAGCCTTTGCTTCATCTGATGCAGCCATTCTCTGTGCAGCCGTAGCAGACTTCCGTCCTGCCAATGTAGCGGATAAGAAAATCAAGCGCGAAAAGGATGACCTGGAGTTGAAACTGGTGCCTACCCATGACATCGCAGCAGCTTTGGGACAGATGAAACAAAAGAATCAGCAAATCGTAGCTTTCGCCCTGGAAACCAACGATGAAGAGAGTAATGCACAGAAGAAGAGAGTGAAGAAAAACGCCGACTTCATCGTGCTCAACTCTACCCGTAATCCGGGCACTACTTTCGGCACTGATGACAATCAGATTACCATCATCTCTGAAAAGGGAAAGAAAGAATATGAAAAGAAACCGAAGACTGAGGTGGCTCACGACATCATTGACGAGCTGGCTCTCCTGTTTTAGTCCGGTATCTTTAGCTGGTGGCCTCCTGTGCTGCAGTCCTTTTACGATTTCAGCACAGGAGCTGCAAGCTAAGATTACCATCAACCATGCCCAGATCTCGGGTACGGAAAAAGGCGTATTCGACAATCTGCAACAGACCTTGCAGCAATTCGTCAACAATCGCCAATGGACTCATCTTCAGTTTCAGAAGAACGAACGCATCATCTGCAACTTCAATATCACCGTCACCAAGTATGACAGAGACCAGAATCTCTTTACCTGCAAGGCGCTGATACAGGCCAATCGCCCCGTCTTCAATTCGGCATACACCTCCACCTTATATAATAATGTGGACGATAACTTCACGTTTCGTTTTGCTGAATACGACCAGTTGGAGTTCAATGAGCAGCAGATAGACAATCAGCTTACAGCTCTCTTTGCCTATTATGCATATCTTATCATCGGCATCGATCTGGATAGTTTTGCACCCAAAGGTGGTGAAGACATCCTGCAGCGCTGCATGAATCTGACAAACAATGCCCAGAACCTGGATTATCCCGGATGGAAGGCTTTCTCTGATGACCGCAACCGATATGCCATCATCTCAGACTATCTGGATGGAGCGTTGGAACCCTTCAGACAGTTGCAGTATGACTACTATCGGAAAGGACTCGACGAGATGGCAAATAATGCGGAAAGAGGTCGTACAGAGATAACCGCAGCCCTGGAAACAGGACTAAAGAAGGCGAAGGAAAACCGCCCGCTCAGTTTGTTGCCACAGATATGGACCGATTTCAAGAAGGATGAACTTGCCAACATCTATCGCGGCAAGGGAACCCAAAAGGAAAAGGAGAGCATCTATGAACTCCTCTTCTCCATCAATCCTTCACAGAATAAATATTGGGATCAGATCAAGGAATAATCTTTCAGGAAGAAGTCATCATTCATAAAATCATCTTCCGGAACGGAAGCTTCTGAAAATCAGAATCAGCTTTCCCTTTATATCTTTAATTAAAAAGTAGAATAAATATGCTCAAGCAATTATATATCAAGAACTTCACGCTCATCGACGAGCTGAACATCTCTCTCTATCCTGGCTTCTCCGTCATCACGGGTGAGACAGGAGCAGGAAAGAGTATCATCCTCGGTGCCATCGGTCTGCTTCTGGGTAACCGTGCCGACAGCAAGGCGATCAAGGCAGGAAGAGACCGATGTGTGATAGAGGCTCACTTCGATCTCTCTAGATATGATATGCAGAAATTCTTCGATGATCACGATATCGACTATGATGCCGATGATACGATCATCCGAAGAGAGTTGACTGCAGCCGGCAAGAGCCGTGCCTTCATCAATGACACCCCGGTGCCTCTCACCCGTATGAGAGAATTGGGAGAGCAACTCGTGGATATCCATTCGCAGCATCAGAACCTTCTTCTGCAGAAAGAAGACTTCCAGTTGAATGTGGTGGATATCATCGCTCAGGATGCCGACCAGCTCAAGGTTTACCAAAAGGAGTATTATGCCTATCGCAAAGCCAAGGAACTTCTGGAAGAACTGAAAGCCGAGATTGCCAAGAACCGTGAGAACGAGGAGTTTATGCGCTTCCAGCATAAAGAGCTGGATGATGCAAATCTGCAGGAAGGTGAATTGGAACAGCTGGAGCAGGAAGCAGAGACCCTGAGCCATTCGGAGGATATCAAGACCGCTCTCTACGAGGCAGACAGTGCGCTTTCAGGAGAAAACGACAGCATACTTGACAAACTGAAGAACGCCACTCATCAACTGGAAAATATATGTGATGTCTATCCAAGTATGGCTGATGTGACTGGCAGAATGCAGAGCAGCTATATCGAACTGAAGGACATCGCGCAGGAAATCAGCAGTAGTGTAGATCACGTGGAATTCGATCCTAACCGATTGGATGCCATCAATACCCGTCTGGACAAGCTCTACACCCTGCAGCAGAAGTTCCATGTGGAAACGGTAACAGAACTTATCGCTACCCGTGACCGCATAGCAGAACAGCTTTCGCATATCGATAATGGCGATGAAGACATCGAAGAGAAGGAAAAAGAAGTTGCAGCTCTTCTTGTCAAGGCTGAAAAGCAAGCTGCCCTACTCACTTCCATCCGTCAGAAATCAGCAAAGGCCATCGAAAAAGAGATGAAGGGCAGACTCATCCCGCTGGGCATTCCGAATGTGAGATTCGAGATTGCCTTCGCAGAAAAGCCTCTGTCAGGAAATGGTGCCGATAAGGTCAGCTTCCTCTTCAGTGCCAACAAGAGTACCCAGCTACAGCCTGTCAGTCAGGTTGCTTCGGGTGGTGAGATTGCCCGTGTGATGCTCTCGCTGAAGGCAATGATCAGTGGAGCCGTGAAGTTGCCAACCATCATCTTTGATGAAATTGATACCGGTGTAAGCGGAAAGATAGCAGAAAAGATGGCAGATATCATGGAAGAGATGGGACTCCAGAACCGACAGGTACTTTCCATCACTCATCTGCCACAGATTGCTGCCAAGGGTAGCCATCATTACAAGGTATTGAAGGAGGAAACTGAGAACGGAACCATCTCGCACATGAAAGAGCTCAACAGCCAGGAACGCATTGAGGAAATTGCCCAGATGCTCAGTGGCAGTGACATCACGCAGGCAGCTCTTGCCAATGCCAAAGAATTATTGAGAATATGAAAAGAATAAATATGATACTGATGGGACTGATGCTGGGTGCATCATCCCTCTTCGCTCAGCCAGGCTCTGTACAGAAAGCCGCCAAGAGCGTATTTACACTCACCACCTTCAACAAGGATGGTAACATCATCTCTTCTACACAAGGTGTATTTATTGATAACAAGGGAACGGCTATCGGTACCTTCAAACCGTTTATCGGTGCTGTAAAGGCAACCATCGTGGATGTCAGCGGAAAGTCGATGGACGTGGATGCCATCCTCGGAGCCGATGAACTTTACGATGTGGCCAAGTTCAGAGTATTGGGTAATACCACGGCTGCCAACATTGCTACGGCAGAATCACCTGCAGGCAGCAAGGTTTGGCTCGTTCCTTATTCTATCAAGAAGTCACCTTTCCAGCAGGAGGATATCGCAAGCGTTGAGAAGTTTAAGGAAACTTACAATTACTACATCTTCTCCAACACCGTACCGGACAATGCAGTGGGTTGCCCATTCGTCAACAAAAGCGGACAGGTGATTGGTATCATGCATAGCAACGGTCAGGTAACTGCCATTGATGCCAACTATGCCAAGGAGTTGAAGGTGACGGGTCTTTCTACACTGGATGCAGCCCTTCGCCAAACAGGCATCCGTACTGCTCTTCCTGATACCGAACAGGAGGCGATTACGATGATGACGCTCAATAAGTCTCAAGTGTCCCGCGACATCTATGACAAGTATGCAGATGAGTTTATGGCAAAGTTCCCTGCTTCAGCATTCGGCTATAAGGAAAAAGCAACTATTCTTGTAGATAAGAACGAGTTTGCCGAGGCAGCCAAATGTATGGAAGATGGAATCAAAAAATCTTCAGCCAAGGATGAAGCCCACTCCAATTATTCTGATGTCATCTATCAGAAACTGATTTATAAGGGTGATTCTGCCTATACAGCCTGGACTTACGACAAGGCGATAGAAGAGGCACAGAAGGCATACGCCATCAATGCCAATCCTGTATATCAGCATCAGGAAGCACGCATCATCTTTACCAAGGGTAATTATCAGAAGGCTTACGATATGTTCATCGCCCTGACCAAGACTTCTGTCAAGAACCCGGAAATCTTCCTGGAGGCAGCTCAGGCTAAGATTCAGCTCAAGGCTCCAGCTACAGAGATCAAGGTCTTGCTGGACAGTGCAGTCAATGAGGCTAAGAACTCGGGCACCATGGCTGGTCCTTACTATCTGGCTCGTGGTGATTTCCAGGCGGAACATGGAGAGTATCGCAGTGCTATAGCCGACTACAATATGTATGATTCGATTGTCCGCCCTGTTAATCCTGCATTTTTCTATGCAAGATACAAGGCTGAGACCAAGTTGCGCATGTGGCAGCCAGCGCTGATTGATATTGCCCGTACCTGCTATCTCGCTCCTAACGAGCCTACTTATTTTGCAGAATGGGCTAGTCTTGACTTACGTGTGAAGCGATATGCAGAAGGCATCAGTGCAGCCAAGCATTGCATAGAGATTGCTCCAGAATATGCCGATGGCTATCTCCTCCTCGGTTTGCTCCAGATGGAGAACAAGCAGAAGGAAGAGGCTCGCAAGAACCTGGAAAAAGCAAAGGAACTGGGAGATACCCGTGCAGAGGGTTATCTCAAGAAACTGAAATAATCAGATTAATTGAAATAACCGGATTAATTGAAATAACAAAATTGAAGGTAGTAATAATTGCACTTTCAAACGCCCTGAAAGGGCAAAAGCTCATAGCCCAGGGTAACACCCTGGGTTTTTTGTTGTTTTAGCTCTGCGCCCTGTAAGGGCAAAAGCTTTCAAGTACCAATCAATACACAAAGCTTTTGCCCTTACAGGGCGCCTTGCTGACTGCTACTATACCCAGGGCGTTGCCCTGGGCTATGAGCTTTTGGGCCTTCAGCCCGTTCTTAGGCCACAAGCGTATTTGGCTGTTATATAAAACAAAAAGTGGATTAACCTTTCGATTAATCCACTTTTGTGATTCCGTTGGGGTTCGAACCCAAGACCCACAGCTTAGAAGGCTGTTGCTCTAATCCAACTGAGCTACGGAACCAACACAGCTATTTTTCATTAGCGAGTGCAAAGGTAATACTTTTTTGCGAAACTACCAAATTTTCCTGCATCTTTTTTACAATAAAACCGAATATTATGCAACTTTTCACCTTCTATGAATTGAAAAGCGCATAATATTCGGTATTCCTCATTCTTTTATGCATCAAAAAGAATGAATATCATCTTCTACTTATTATTCAGTAATCAGTGTAAACTCTGACCCCGAAGCATAATCCTGGCCATTCTGTTCATTCAATGCACGCAGACGGAAGTAGCGAGCCTTGACGGGCTTGTTCAACATCACCTTCTGCAGCTTGGCAGTCTTCTCAAAATGCCCCTTCAGGATTGGCTCACCCCAAGTCTTGTTGTCGTTGCTGACGTAGATTTCATAATCCTTGATGCAACCATTCAGAGAACCATCCTGGCGTGCCAGATAAGTAAAGCCCTTGATGACCTTCTGCTTGCCAGCATCGAAGTCAACCCAGTGAGGATACTTCGCCAATGTAATGGAATACATCGTATGCCAGAATGTAGAAGGATCGCCATCTACCAAGTAGGCTGCATCACCCTCGTCTGGCTCCTGGCTGGAAGCAAAGGCAATCTGAAGACCGGATGTCTGCTGATTCTGCTGCATCTTCTTCATCATCTCCTTCACCATCTCACGACCGATAGCTGAAACCTTCACGATATTTCCAAGCTCTGACTTCATCGCAGGACGGATGATGAATCCGAATGTGGTAGGAGTACTGCGTACCTGATCTGGCGTCAAAGGACCACCCTGCCCACAGCTGGCACCGCCCAATCCTGTAACCTTTGCATCGAGGTGCAAGTGAGTACCGCTGCTCTTTGGCAACTGATATGGATGTGCTGCCAAAGTCAACTCCTGCTGACTCCAAGGCAATGCTGAGGCAGACATAGTACTGTCAGAGATGAATACTACACCCTGCTGGCTGTCGTTGGTAACGGCACACCAACGAACCTCCTCGCGGTTGCCCTGTGCCTGTGGCTTAGGAAGCATGATGCCCTGCTCTGCTACCGGACTGTGGTACCAACCGATAAACTGGCTGGACTTGCGGTCGTTGTAGTTGTTGACAGGTCCGCGTCCATAATAATCATACTGGTTCAACTCGCTTGGCAATACCATAGAATAGCCGATGCGAGGCAAGATGACCTTGGAACGGTTAGCACCGATGGCACTCTGCATCTCGATAGAACCATCCTTATAGATAGTATAGATCTGGCGTGAAGTGAACTTCAGGTCAGCATCTGTCAAGGCATGCTTGTTCTTCTCGAAGTTATAGCAAGACTCTGGGTCACGGTCGCGGTTGCTGTAATTTACATCGCATCCCTCCTTACCCTGACTCTCTACAGTGAAGTCGAGTTGGTAAGTACCATCCTTCTTGGCAGTATAGTTCCAGTTCTTCACTACATGCTGCAGGTCGTACAGACCATTCTTGAACCATGCATTGTGGTATCCGATACCGGCATCGTTGTCAGTAGGAGCACGATATGCATCGAGCTTAGGACCATTGCCATCCTTGATGATATCCTGGCTGCCATACTTCAGGCTATAGATAGCACCGGTATTCAGGTCGAATGCCACCTGGAAGTTGCCACCATTGATGTTGGCACGCTTAGCCGCCTTATCTACCGAAAGCTTCATCGCCTTACCGTTCTTGGCAACAGTAGCGATAGAAGGAGCTGCAACATCAGCGCCCTTCACTCTCAACTGCTCTTCCATCTGAGGATAACCCTTGGCAGCCCACGGCATATCCTTACCCAGAAGGAACTGGACTGTTACGAAGTACTCGCTCTTTGGATCGAGGCTTGCATAATCGTATGGCAAGGTATAGAAGCCCTTTTCGCGAGGACCCACGATATTCTTGGCACCCTGCAATGGCTGATTCTTAGAAATGCAGACACCATCCTTATAGAGAGACCATACAATCTGATAATTCCTGAGAGGCTCGAAGTAGTTCTTGTTGAAGATTTCAATCTGTCCCTGCTTCATATCTACAGCCTTCACGCCTACATTCTGATAAACCTTCTTTACCTCATAGTACTGAGCCTTAGGTGAGAAGTCTGGGCGAAGGATACCATTCATACAGAACATACCATCGTTTGGCTTGTTGTCCTTACCGAAGTCACCACCATATGCCCAGTAGGTCTGTCCGGTTACAGGATCCTGCTTGTTAAGAGCCTGATCAACCCAGTCCCAAATAGCTCCACCCATGAAGAAGTTGGTGCTCTCGATGGCATCCCAGTAATCTATCAGGTTACCGCAGGCATTACCCATAGAGTGAGCATACTCAGAGATGTGGAACGGATACTTCAGCTTGTACTTGCCCTGCACGGCTCCCTGAACCCAGGCGATGGAAGGATACTGGTTGGAACCCATATCCACGATATCATTGTTGCGCTCATACTGAACAGGGCGGCTGGTATCATAAGCCTTGATGGCATTGTAGCAATCTACGAAAGTCTTGCCAGGACCAGCCTCGTTACCTAAACTCCAGATTACTACAGAAGGATGATTCACGGTAGCGTGTACCATCTCCATGTTTCTGGCGATATGAGCGTTGCGGAACTCAGGTACATGAGAAAGACTCTGCTTGCCATAGTAGTACTCATGGCTCTCGAGGTTAGCTTCATCCTCCAGATAGATACCATACTTATCGCAGAGATAATACCAGTAAGGTGCATCAGGATAGTGGCAGTTGCGCACATGGTTGATATTGCCACGCTTCATCAGGAAGATTTCGTTCTCCATCTGCTCACGGGTAGCAGTATGACCTAACAGTGTATTGTTCTCATGACGGTTGACACCCTTCAGCTTGATAGGCTGTCCGTTGAGATAGTAATATCTTCCAGCCAATCCGAACTCATCCTTCTCGGCAGGAGTCTCCTTGATTTCCACCTTTCTGAAGCCAACGATGGTAGAGAAGGTCTGAACCGTTCTGCCCTTGGCATCCTTCAATTCTCCTACCAATGTATAGCGGTAAGGAGCTTCTGCACTCCAGAGCTTCACCTTGTTGGCTGCATCGAGCGTAGTTTCCAGAACAATTTCGCCCTTGGAATTCAGTTTTCCTACGAGAGGAGTAGAAGCTGTAACGCCTTCCATCAGATCATTGTCGTCGGAATAGAGACGGTTGGCATAGAGTGAATACTGCAAGGTATAACCCTTGATGGCCTTCTTGGAAAGGTTCTGCAACTGGGCAGAGATATGCAAGGTGGCATGGCTGTAGGTTTCATCCAAGTCAGGAATAGCCTTGATGTCTCTCACCTGAACCTGTGGCTTGGCAACCAAAGCCACGGTGCGGAAGATACCAGGCAAGCGGAACATATCCTGACTCTCCAGGAAAGAACCGTCTGAATGGCGATAAACCTCTACTGCTACCGTATTCTCCTCACCCTCCTTATTAAGATAAGGTGTAATGTCGAATTCAGCCAGGTTGCGTGAGTTCTTGGAGAATCCCACATACTTACCATTTATATATAGGTAGAAGAATGAATCTACACCATCGAAGTTGAGATAGATCTGCTGACCTTTCCAATCTGCAGGTACGGAGAAGGTTCTGCGATAAGACCCCACCTCATTGCGGTTGCGATAGGTCATCCAGTTGGCAGGAGGTGTACGCATCACTCCACCCTTCCAGTCGTTCATCGGTTGCCAGGAGTGCTGGAAGATGACACGCTGGTTAGAATAGAGCGGATCTCCATACTTGTTGTTTCCATCTTTCTGCAGTCCAGCCAAATTCCAGTTCATAGGCACCTTGATATCGTCCCACTGAGAGACATCATAGTCTGTACGGTAGAAATCCTTAGGCCGCTTATCAGGATTTGGAGCCCAATGGAACTTCCATAATCCATCGAGAGATTTCCAGTAAGAACTGTTCTCTGGTAAAACCTTTCTCGCCTCTTCGACATTGCGGAACGAGAAGAACCAAGCATGTGGCTGCTGCTTGTTGACAGCTACGGAATCAGGACTTTGCCACTCCCACCCCGTAGGCGCAGCCTGCTGATTGTAGAAGTAGCCTCCTAAAGTGCCATCTGCCCATGCTGATGAGCAAATGAGTCCGGTTAAAAGTAATAAATAAGTTTTCTTCATAAGTTGATGTTATAGTTTCTAATTATATTCGTTGCAAAGTTACGCTTTTATTTTGAAAGAGCAAAATAGTAGAAGAGAAAAAGCGAGAAAATACCCGATTTTTTGAGATAAGCCTTTAATCTTTGCCCTACCCGATGATTTTTTGCAAGAAAAACTTGGCGGAATCACAGAAAAGCTGTATCTTTGTAGCATCTAAACAATCTTATGGCAATATAGATATACTAAATATATTATTAATTAATAAATTCAATCTTAAACAAAGACATTTATGGTAAACAGATTCATTCTTAATGAAGTTTCCTATTTCGGTCCAGGTGCCCGCAAGGAGCTTCCTGCAGTAATCGCTAGTCGTGGTTGGAAAAAAGCTTTGGTTGTAACAGACAAGGGCTTGATGAAATTTGGCGTTGCCAAGATGGTACTCGACGTATTGGACGGGGCTGACATCGCTTACGAGGTATTTGATGACGTAAAGCCAAACCCAACTGTTTCTAATGTTACTGCAGGTATTGAGGCTTGCAAGAATGCTGAGGCAGACTTCATCATCGCTATCGGTGGTGGCAGTTCTATGGATACAGCAAAGGGTATCGGCGTGGTTGTTACCAACCCAGAGTTTGCCGACATCGTTTCTCTGGAGGGTGTTGCTCCTACCAAGAACAAGTGCTTGCCTATCGTAGCTCTTCCTACTACTGCTGGTACCGCAGCAGAGACAACCATCAACTATGTGATTATCGACGAGAAGCGCCAGCAGAAGATGGTATGCGTGGATCCTAACGATATTCCTGCCGTTGCTATCGTAGATGCAGAGCTGATGTACTCTTTGCCAAAGGGTCTCACTGCAGCTACTGGTATGGATGCGATGACTCACGCTATCGAGGGCTTGATTACCAAGGCTGCTTGGGAGATGAGTGATATGTTCGAGCTCAAGGCTATCGAGATGATTCATAAGTATTTGCCTATCGCTGTGAATGATCCTACCAATCCAGAGGGACGCAACGGTATGGCTGTAGCTCAGTATATTGCCGGTATGGCATTCTCTAATGTTGGTTTGGGTGTTGATCATGGTATGGCTCACCCGATGAGTGCCCTTCATGATGTTCCTCACGGAGTAGCTTGTGCTATCCTGCTTCCTACCGTGATGCGTTTCAATATGGAGGTAAGTGTTCCTAAGTATGTACAGATTGCCAAGGTTGTTGGTGTTTATAAGGATGGTATGACCGACCAGGAGGCAGCAGAGGCAGCATGCAATGCTATCGAGGAGTTGTCTAAGTTGGTAGGTATCCCACAGCATCTCAGCGAATTGGGCATCACAGAGGCTGACATCCCTGCCCTTGCTGAGCAGGCATTCACCGATGTATGTACTCCAGGTAACCCTCGCGAGGTTTCTAAGGAGGATATCATCGCCTTGTATCACAAGATCTTGTAATATCGACTAAAGATACAATCATACTTTAATATTTTAATCGCTCTGAAAGGAACAAGCATAATTAATGCTTCACCTTTCAGGGCGATTTTTTTTATTCATTTAATCCCTCAACTGATGATCTACGTGTTAACAATTAAATAGCATAAATAAAATTTCATTAGAAAAAAAACACTTTTATTTGGAAAACGCAGAGGAAAAAGGAAGAAAAATGAGATTATTTTTTTGTCAATCCAA
>ULOJ01029327.1_pt1 | contig 28281 bp, 24 predicted proteins | sample 1952461 | NCBI WGS metagenome assembly ULOJ01 (sample SAMEA4835600, study PRJEB28245) | human gut metagenome | biome: gut microbiome; material: fecal sample | place: Denmark | collected 2008
ACAATACGATAATGACGTTTGGTCGATTCGAGATTGCCTTCAGTCTGTCCAAGCTCGCTGTTAATCTTCTCCAGACGAGTATTGATGAACTGTTCGGTACGCAGAGCTATCTCGTTCTTGTCCTCATTGGCCTGACGGTTGTAGCATTCAGCCAACTGCTTAAGATAGTCGGTGGCACGTTTGGGCATTTCGTCATTCAATACAAGCTGTGCGATAGTAGTAGTCTTTGACGTCTGGCTTACCGAAAGACTCTTCGTATATTTCACTGCAGCCATAGTCGGCGACATGATACAAATCTTCAGAACCTTGCCTTCGGGCAGAGCTTTGGCTTCGGTGCGCTTGAGCGAGATGATGCCGACGCTTGTGTTGATGCTGAAAGGCAGACGGTCGGCAGTACGGTCGATAGTATATTTCACCGGCTTGGCGCTTTCGTCGTTGTCCGATATGTTCTTGTACTTGCCCGTAATGTGGTATCTGCCATCCTGATATTTGACTTCAAGGAATACTGGGAACTTGAGTTTCTCAAGATGTATAGGGTCAATATCTGCTCTTATCGGCTCATTACCATATATAATATTGTCCTTGATGCGTCCCTCTTTCTTATATGTGACATACAGTTTGAGGTCGCGACAAGTCTGTTCGGCAAGTCTTGCCGACTTGAGTATCTCCATCTCGTTGTCGATACCAGCCGAGTTGGTCATGATGCCGAGCGTGCTTGATGTCATCAATGCGCTCTTGCCCGAGCGTGAAGTTTGAGAGTCGTCGTCCTTGATAAGCAACTTTACGCTTGCCTGATATATAGGAGTGGCGTATCTCAGATAGCAGAACGCCAAGCCGAGACATACGATTACCGACAATACAAACCACTGCCAGTTGAGCACCAGTGTCTTGTATATGAGTTGCAGATTGATTGACGAAGACTCCTCTACGTCTTGTTGTGAATTGTGTTGTACAATGTGGTTATTCTCTTCCATTTCTTTGGATATATTATTTCTCTTTGAATTTTGTTTTAGAGGCACTACCTCTGTGCGGGATAATGTGTGGTTGTATGCTGCGGTTTAGCCTTCATCGGCGAGTCGCAGCAGGTATTTGCCATATTCGTTTTTGCTCATTGGCTCTGCTACTTCCTGGAGTCGTTGAGCTGTTATCCATCCTTTCTTGTATGCAATTTCTTCGAGGCAAGCTACCTTAAGGCCCTGACGCTTCTCAATGACTTCAATGAATGTGCTTGCTTCCGACAGACTGTCGTGTGTTCCGGTATCGAGCCATGCAAAACCGCGCTGCAGAGTCTTTACTTTCAGGTTGTCATGTTTCAGATATTCTTGATTTACTGTTGTGATTTCGAGCTCTCCTCGCTTGCTTGGCTTTATTGTTTTGGCAATGTTCACGACGCTGTTGGGGTAGAAATAGAGTCCAACAACAGCGTAATTGCTCTTCGGATGTTCGGGTTTTTCCTCGATACTGAGGCAATTGCCGTTGCTGTCAAACTCGGCAACGCCATAACGCTCAGGGTCGTTGACGTAATAACCGAATACAGTAGCGTTGCCATCCTTCTCGGCATTGAGCACACTCTCATGCAGAAGTTGTGAGAATCCGGCACCATAGAATATATTGTCGCCCAATACAAGGCATACAGAATCATCGCCAACAAACTCCTTGCCAATGATAAAAGCCTGAGCCAGACCGCCGGGATAGGGCTGTTCGGCATACTCAAAGTGTACGCCAAAGTCGCTGCCATCGCCCAGCAGGCGCTTGAACGACGGAAGATCGGCAGGAGTTGAAATGATAAGGATGTCCTTAATATCTGCAAGCATTAGCACTGATATAGGATAATATATCATCGGCTTGTCGAATATTGGTATAAGCTGCTTGCTTATGCCCTTGGTGATAGGGTAGAGGCGTGTACCCGATCCACCTGCTAAAACGATTCCTTTCATATGTGGGTGGTTTGGTTGTATTACTCTTTTTAATAACTAATGTGTTAAATGTGTACAAAGATACTACTTTTTGTTGGTTTACGATGTGTTTGTAGCTTTAAAAATATAATATGTAACTAAAAAGGGCAAATATTGTAGCATAGGGGGTGAAAAAACTTGTCTGTTTGATATTTTTTTGTAATTTTGCAAGAAATAATCATCAAAATATAAAGATAATCAAACATTATAAAATCAATTATGGGACTTTTTTCAAAGATTTTCGGAAAGAAAAACGACGATAAGAACACTGGTGGAATGGAAGATTATATGAACCTTGTTAGGGTTTACTTCCAGGCTACAATAGCTTCTAATGTTGGTATTACCAATCTTGCGGCTCTGCCCGACTTGCGAGTGTTTAAGACTACGCTACACATTCCTACCGTTAACAACAAGCTTGGAGTAGGGGAGAAGACCGCTTGTCGCAAGATGATGAAGGAGATATATGGCACTGACGACAGCTTCTTTAAGGAAATAGACCAGAGCGTACGCAAGAACTGCCGCAAACTGCAGGACGTGCAGGCTTATCTTGTACAGTTCCAGGGCTTCACACAGGACTTGATGATGCTTATGGGTAACCTTATGAAGTTCAAGCTGCGCCTGCCCTCGATTTTCAAGAGTGCTCTGTACAAGATGACCGAGAAGACTGTTGACGGAATATTCAACAAGAACGACTATTCAGACGCTGCCGTATTGAAGTCGGTATTGGCTGTGCGTCAATACAATCATCGTCTTGGATTCACCCAAAAGTGGACTACTGATTTTGTGTACCAAGTGGTGATGCTTGCCAAGAAAGAACCCAAGGCAGCAGAGGACGGTGCGCCTAAAAAATAATAATGGCAGAAATGTAGAAAACTGTCTATATTTTTGTGACATTCGCAAAAATAAACTAATTTTGTAATCAAAACGTAGCAAAATGGTAGCTGACTCCAACTCGATCAACCTTTTCACTACACGTGTCAGGCAGATGATACTTCAGTATGAAGAACTGAAGGAACGGAATACTGCTTTGCAGGCCACTATCGACAGCCAGGCTGCCAAAGTGGATGCGTTGGAGAAGCAGCTTGCACAACTGCGTGCAGACTACGATAGTCTTAAACTGGCACGTATGGTGACTATAACCGACGGCGATATGGAGACAGCGCAAAAGCGAATAGCACGCTTGATACGCCAAGTCGACAAGTGCATAACGCTGCTTGGCGAGAGCGACAAGTAACCATAGTCGGACCCAACTGGCGACTGTAAAGCGCCAATAGTAGCCGATGTGCCAAATCATTGCAGAGCAATATGGCTGAAGACAAATCAGAGAAACTTAGGATAAGGCTGCATGTCTATGATACAGACATACCAGTCAACGTGCGTCCGGAGGACGAACCCCTGTATCGCGATGCCGCAAGTCTTATCACAAATACGATAAATACGTATGCAGCGAGATATAAAGGACCCGTAAATATGAAAGAAATCTTTTATATGGCGCTCGTCGACATAGCCTTGCGCTATGAGATGGAGCTTTCGCGCAACGATACACAACCTTATCGTGACGTAATCTCACAATTGACTTCGGAAATAGAGGATGCTCTGAAGGCGTAAGCCTGAAGGGTAGGAGTTTTGCATACTTTGACTTAATCGGTAGACAGAACCTGCAAAATCTATATAACAAAAGAAATAACAAGAACATAATAAAGTAACAAGTAACTAAAGAATATGTTTGGTATATTAATCACAGCCTTAGTGGCACTCGTCGTAGTGGTTGCCGCAGGCTATGCTGTTTTCCGCTATATAAAGGGAAAATATAATGAAATGATAGCAGCCGCTACTAAGGAGGCTGAAGTTTTGAAAGAGAAAAAGCTCTTGGAGGTAAAGGAGAAGTTCCTCAACAAGAAGTCGGAACTTGAAAAGGAGGTGCAGCAGCGCAACCAGAAAATCCAGCAGAACGAGAACCGTCTGAAGCAGCGTGAGATTTCGCTCAATCAGCGACAGGAGGAACTTGGACGCCGTAAGCAGGAGGTTGAGCAGTGCCAGCAGCGCATTGACAATGAGAAGAAACTTCTGGCTATCAAGCAGGAGGAGCTTGACAAGATGCAGACCAAGGAGCGTGAGAAGCTTGAGGAACTCTCGGGGCTGAGCGCAGAGGAAGCCAAGAACCGTCTTGTAGAGAGTTTGAAGGACGAGGCTCGTACCGATGCCGCAAGCTACATCAACGAGATTATGGACGAGGCAAAGCTCAACGCCAATACACAGGCTAAGAAAATCGTCATACAGACAATCCAGCGTGTGGCTACTGAGACTGCAATTGAGAATTCAGTGAGCGTATTCCACATTGACAACGACGAAGTAAAGGGTCGTATCATTGGCCGTGAGGGACGTAACATCCGCGCTCTTGAGGCTGCCACCGGTGTGGAAATCGTAGTGGACGACACCCCTGAGGCTATCGTAATATCAGCCTTCGACCCGGTACGTCGTGAGGTTTGCCGCTTGGCTCTGCATCAGCTTGTAGCCGACGGACGTATTCATCCTGCACGTATCGAGGAAGTTGTGGCTAAGGTAAAGAAGCAGCTTGACAACGAAATAATCGAGACCGGTAAGCGTACAGCCATCGACCTTGGCATACACGGACTGCATCCCGAACTCATACGTATTGTCGGCAAGATGAAGTATCGTTCGTCTTACGGTCAGAATCTTCTGCAGCACGCACGCGAGACAGCCAATCTCTGTGCTGTTATGGCTGCTGAGCTTGGTCTTAATCCCAAGAAGGCGAAGCGAGCAGGCTTGTTGCACGATATAGGCAAGGTGCCTGACGAGGAGAGCGAATTGCCGCACGCACTCTATGGTGCCAAGATAGCTGAGAAGTATAAGGAGAAACCGGACATCTGCAATGCCATTGGTGCTCACCACGATGAAATGGAAATGAACACATTGTTGGCTCCTATCGTTCAGGTGTGCGATGCTATCTCTGGTGCACGACCCGGTGCACGTCGTGAAATCGTAGAGGCTTACATCAAGCGCCTTAACGATCTGGAGGCAATAGCAATGTCTTATCCTGGCGTGACAAAGACATATGCCATACAGGCTGGTCGTGAGTTGCGCGTAATTGTGGGTGCCGACAAGATGGACGATAAGGAAACAGAGAAGTTGTCGGGCGAGATTGCCAACAAGATACAGACCGAAATGACATATCCTGGTCAGGTAAAGATCACCGTAATACGCGAAACACGTTCGGTAGCTTACGCCAAGTAAATACTGAAAAACGAAGATATAGCGAAAGCCCCCAAGAAGTTTTATGCTTCTTGGAGGCTTTCGCTGTTTTGTATATATATAATGCTTGCTTGCATAGATATGATGCTTGATTGCTTATATAAATGCTTGTTTGCGTAGATGTAATGCTTGTTTGCATATATATATAATAATGTGTATTTAGGGCGTTTTCCTTTCGTTTTTCAGAAGGAGTCCTTTTACAACCCAAAAGGACTCCTTTTGGAATGCAAAACGAATCCTTTTGGAATGCAAAAGGACCCCTTTTGGAATGTAAAAGGAGTCCTTCTGATAGTGTGGCAAATCTCGTTGTGAAATATATTGTGATATGACGCCTACTGCTATTCAATAATCGCTACTTGCTTACGATGTAGTTCATGACGTTGGCAGGCGGTCGCTTGGCAGCCAGTTCGCCCTTCATAAACTCCATGTATGGGTCAATATGCTTGAAGAATTTGTGGTAGCCGGCACACAGATAGTTGAGTCCCGGATTGCCGTAGCGGTCGTTTATGAATCGGTTTTTGGGACATTCGCCGTGGCATGCGAACAGAACGTCGCACTCCTTGCATTGCTGCGGAAGCATCTCTTTCTTCATACGGGCAAACTCACGTTGCTTGGCTGAGTACATCATCTGCGTCACTGTGCTTTCGCGAAGATTGCCGAGGCGATGCTCGGGATAGACGAAGTGGTCGCATGAGTACACGTCACCATTGTATTCCATTACTCCAGCGTGTCCGCATTCGGCTGCCATTGTACACAGTCCTGGGGCAACGCCAACCCAATTGGCAAGTGCGCTGTCAAACAGCTGTATGAAATATTCGCCCACGTCGTGACGCACCCATTCGTCGAATATGGTGCAGAGGAATGTGCCCCACTGTTCGGCTGTAATGCTGAAGTCGGCCATTTGTCCTCCTTCGGTCATGCCCGGAGCGAGCTGTAGTCCGTCGGCACGGTCGTCGACTATGCGCTCCACGATAGGAGTGAACTGTATGAAGTGGCAGTTTATGTCCTTGAAGAAGTGGTAGAACTCAAGCGGATGCTCTACATTCAGGTTGTTGACAACGGCAAGAGCGTTCCATTCCACATTGTATTTATTGAGCATTCGTATGCCGCGCATCACCTGGTTCCATGTAGGCCTGCCAGTACCTGTCTTGCGATAGGCGTCGTGAAACTCCTGCGGTCCGTCAATCGATACGCCTACAAGGAAGTTGTTGTCGTGGAAGAATTTGCACCATTCGTCGGTGAGCATAGTGGCATTGGTCTGTATGCAGTTGTCGATGCATCGGCCTCTGGCATACTGTTGTTGCAGTCGCAGTGCCTTCTTGTAGAACGATATAGGACGCATCAGAGTTTCGCCACCGTGCCATGTGAACATCACTTCGGGCATGGTTTGCGCTTCGATATAGTCCTTTATGAACTTATCGAGCAGCTGGTCGCTCATTATATGCTTCTCGTTTTTGTCGTATAATTTGCTTTTTTCGAGGTAATAGCAGTACTTGCAACGTAGATTGCAAAGACTGCCCGCCGGTTTAGCCATAAGATATACCGGGCGGGCAAACGGGTTTATAGTTGGCATTTCTTGATTTTGTTATTTCGTTATTTCTCCGCAGAGGTTGCGGTTCATGAGTGTTCTTATCACATTGCAGTCGGTATAGTGTCCTTGCAGGAACATCAGTTTGGCAACGGCGCTCTCTACTGTCGAGTCGTAACCGGTCAAGATGCCGGCATCCTTGAGCTGGTAGCTTGCCTCGTATCGTCCCATCTTTACGCTTCCGGCTACGCATTGGCTGATGTTGACAACGGTCACGCCGCGTCGTGTGGCCTCCTTAAGGAGTTGTTGCAGCCAGGGCTTCTGAGGTGCGTTGCCGCTACCGAAGCTGCGCAGCACAATGCCTCGCAGTTCGGGAGCTTCAAGTACGTGTCGCACGATGTTCTGCTGTATGCCAGGAAACAGCGAGAATACCACTACGTTGGGGTCCATGGCGAAGTGTGGTGTCATCGGTTTGGTGAAGTCGCGTTTTAGGATGTAGTGCTTGTTGAAGCTGAACTCCACTCCTGCATCACAAAGATGGGGATAGTTGAACGAGTTGAATGCGTCGAATCCGTCGGCGTTCTGCTTTGTACATCTGTTGCCTCGAAGCAGTCGTCCGTTGAAGTAAATGCATACCTCTGGCACCATTGCATGTCCTTCTTCGTCTTTGATGCTTGCAAGTTCTATACTTGTGACGAGATTTTCCTTTCCGTCTGTGCGCAATTGTCCAATAGGCAATTGCGATCCGGTTAGGATTACGGGCTTGGTGAGGTTTTCGAGCATAAATGACAGGGCACTTGCTGTGTATGCCATGGTATCGGTGCCGTGCAATATGACGAATCCGTCATATTTGTTGTAGTTGTCGGCAATGATGCGTACGAGTTGGGCCCAGCGTCTCAGCGACATGTCCGACGAGTCGATAGGGGGTGTAAACTGGTAGGTGTCGATGTCAGTCTGAATATAGGCAAACTCTGGCAGGTTTTCTATCAAGTGCTCGAAGTTAAGCGGTTCGAGAGCTCCCGTCATGGGATTGCGCCCCATGCCAATCGTGCCGCCGGTGTATATCAGCAGCACTTTGTTTTGTCGAGAGTAGGCTTTGTCGTTGTTCATTTTATAAAAGTAGTGTTTGTACACGCAAAATTACTATAAATAAGTGACATTATGTCAAGTAAGTCAAAGTTTTTATGCTTAATCCAGGGTTTTATATTGTTAAAATGAAATTGTTTTAGGGGTGGCAAAATTATTTGTTGAAAACTTTGTGAGTGTCGGAAATAAGTAGTATTTTTGCAGAAGCAAATTAAATGCGGTTAGCAATACATTATAATATATATGAAGAAAATTATCTTTCCTATATTTTTGCTTGTGGTGGTTTTGTTGTTGAACGGTTGTTCGTCAGCAAAAAAAGTCGCTTATTTCCAGAATATTGATACTCTGAGTCTTGCCGCTTCGGCTGGTTTGTACGATGCACGTATTATGCCGAAGGACGAGCTTACGATAACCGTTGTCACGTCAGACCCTGAGGCAGCCCGTCCTTTCAATCTTTCGGTACAGAGCACACTCGGTGCCGGCGGCAATTTGAGCAGCGGTTCGGGCGCATTGCTTACTTATCTTGTAGACAATAGTGGCAATATCGACTTCCCTATTGTGGGTAAGCTGCATGTCGTAGGTATGACAAAGACAGAATGCGAGACGCTTATTGGTGAGAAGATAGCTCCTTATCTTTCAAGCGAGGAGCATCCCGTAGTGACAGTCAATATGTCGAGCTATCGCATTACGGTAGCAGGTGAGGTGACCACACCTAAGGTGGTGCCCGTTACAACACAGAAGATGAGCGTGCTTGAGGCTTTGGCGCAGGCAGGCGACCTTACCATTTACGGTCGTCGTGACAATGTATTGCTTATCCGTGAGACTGCTACCGGTCAGAAGGAAGTACATCGTCTGAATCTTAATGATGCCAATATTATCAACTCGCCGTACTATTATGTACAGCAGAACGACTATATATACGTAGAGCCCAATGGTGTGAAGTCAAAGAACTCAGCTATCGGCTCTTCAACGACTTTGTGGTTCTCATTCGTGAGCATCTTGACGTCGGTGGCTTCTTTGTTGGTTAATATTATCCGAAACTAAATACATTTGTTGAGCGTTGGGCTGTTTGCTTGACGCTTAATTTTTATACATATGCAATCTGTGTGTACGCACAGATGTCATAAGGATAATCAAATTTTCGATAAACATACGCTACTGCAACTTGTCACGTTACACAATGACGATACTGACAAATACTGCATAAGCACAGGATATAGAGTTATATTAAGTAAAGTTAAGAAACCGTGGAACCACTTAAACATGAGTGTGGCGTGGCAATGATCAGATTGCTCAAGCCACTTGAGTACTATCAACAGAAGTATGGTACTTGGATGTTCGGACTAAACAAGCTCTATCTGATGATGGAGAAGCAACACAACCGTGGCCAGGAGGGAGCCGGCATGGCATGTGTGAAGCTTGACGGACAACCTGGAACAGAATATATGTTCCGTGAACGCGCTGAGGGCAAGGATGCCATAACCGAGATTTTCGGACGTGTGCAGAAAGAGTTTGCCCGAATGTCGCCCGAACTGCTTGCCGATGCCGACTTTGCCAAGGAGCATCTGCCGTTTGCCGGCGAGCTGTATATGGGACATCTGCGCTATTCCACGACTGGAAAGAAAGGACTTTCGTATGTCCATCCTTTCCTGCGTCGCAACAACTGGCAGGCAAAGAACCTGTGCATCTGCGGCAACTTCAATATGACTAATATCGACGAGATATTCCAGGAGATGCTGACGCGAGGCATGTTCCCGCGTATCTACAGCGACGGATATACGCTGCTCGAACTGATGGGTCACCGACTCGACCGCGAGGCTGAACGCAACTATGTGGAAGCTAAGGCAAAGGGACTCGAGGGAATGGAACTGACACATTATATAGATGAGCATATGGACATGGCCAACGTGCTGCGCACATCAATGCCCGACTTCGATGGTGGCTATGTGATGTGCGGACTGACGGGTTCGGGCGAGATGTTCTCAATGCGCGACCCGTGGGGCATTCGTCCTGCGTTCTACTATGCCAATGATGAGTTTGTAGCAGTGGCATCTGAGCGTCCTGTTCTACAGACGACATTCGACCTTGAATGTGAGGATATACAGGAGCTGCAACCAGGATATGCGCTGCTTGTAAGCCGCCAGGGTGAGACGCGTATGGAGCAGATACTGCAGCAGCGAGGCGACTCTGCCTGCTCATTCGAGCGCATATATTTCAGCCGTGGTTCTGACAGAGACATCTATCGTGAGCGCAAACGCCTTGGCGAACAGCTTGTGCCAAAGATACTTGATGCAGTTGACGGAGATGTCGACCACACCGTGTTCTCGTTCATACCGAACACAGCCGAGGTGGCATATTACGGTATGCTGTCCGGATTCAAGAAATATAGCAATGAGCTGAAGGTGAAGCGCATCCAACAGCTCGACCATAAGCCTACCGATGAGGAACTGCATGCAATACTAGATACATACGTGCGTTCGGAGAAGGTGGCTATAAAGGACATCAAGCTGCGCACGTTCATCACCGAGGGCAACTCGCGCAATGACCTTGCATCGCATGTCTACGACATCACTTACGGCTGCATCGAGCCTTACGTCGACAACCTCGTCGTGATAGACGACTCTATAGTGCGTGGCACAACACTCAAGGAGAGCATCCTGCGAATACTCGACCGCCTGCATCCGAAGAAGATAGTTATCGTGTCGTCGGCTCCGCAGATACGCTATCCCGACTATTACGGCATCGATATGCCGCGTCTGGAGGAGTTCTGCGTGTTCCGTGCAACGATAGAACTGATAAAGGAGCGTGGCATGCAAGACCTGCTGAAACGTGTATACGAGTCGTGCAAGCTCGAACTGCTCAAGCCAAAAGAGCTGATGCGCAACTGTGTGCGTGACGTATACAAGCCGTTCACTATCGACGAGATAAACAACAAGATTGTTGAGATGCTTCGTCCGGAGGAGCTGGAGACACCAGTTGAACTCGTATATCAGTCAATCGACGGTCTGCATGAGGCGATACCAGACCATAAGGGCGACTGGTATTTCACGGGCAAGTATCCGACACCGGGTGGCACAAAGCTATGCATACAGGCTTTCGTCAACTATATGGAGAAGCAGATGTAATGGGAAATACGGGCTGATAGCCATGTTTCCATAACGCGCCCTGAAAGGGCAAAAGTAAAAATACAACAACACTTTTGCGCTTTCAGGGCGTCTGTGCGCGATAAAGTGGGGGAGGCAGGCAACCTTCGCTACAATAATGAAATTGTGAAACAATAAGAACAATAACGAGAAAATATAACTATGAGAAATGTAACTTTAGTATTGGAAGACGGAACCAAGTTCCATGGTAAGTCATTTGGTTATGAGGCACCTGTGGCTGGAGAGGTCGTTTTCAACACGGCGATGATGGGTTATCCTGAGTCGCTGACCGACCCTTCTTATGCAGGACAGCTCATGACTCTGACATATCCGCTTGTAGGTAACTATGGCGTGCCTCCTTTCTCAATCGAGGAGAACGGACTGCCCACGTTCATGGAGAGTGACAAAATCTACGCTTCGGCTATCATCGTTGCTGATTATAGTGAGGAGTACAGTCACTGGAATGCCGTTGAGAGCCTTGCCGAGTGGCTCAAGCGCGAGCACGTGCCCGGCATTACAGGCATTGACACTCGTGAGCTGACCAAGGTGTTACGTGAGCATGGTGTGATGATGGGCAAGATCATCTTCGACGATGAGCCCGATAACATCCCGACAGCCGAGTATGCTGGAGTTAACTTTGTCGACAAGGTGAGCTGCAAGGAGATTGTACGCTACAACGAGGGTGCTGGCAAGAAGGTTGTTCTCGTAGACTGTGGCGTTAAGGCCAACATTATACGTTGTCTTATCAAACGCGGTTGTGAGGTTATCCGTGTGCCTTGGAACTACGACTATACCGACATGGAATTTGACGGACTCTTCCTTGCCAACGGTCCTGGCGACCCTGACATGTGCGAGGATGCCGTTAAGATTATCCAGAAGCAGATGAGCCTTTCCGACAAGCCTATCTGTGGTATCTGTATGGGCAACCAGTTGCTTGCTAAGGCTGCAGGTGCTCATATCTATAAGCTCAAGTACGGTCATCGTTCGCACAACCAGCCGGTACGCTTGGTTGGTACAGAGAAGTGCTTCGTGACATCACAGAACCACGGTTATGCTGTTGATGCAAAGACACTTGGTGCTGACTGGGAGGAATTGTTCGTAAACATGAACGACGGTTCTAACGAAGGTATCCGCCACAAGTCAAAGCCTTGGTTCTCAAGCCAGTTCCACCCGGAGGCATGCTCAGGTCCGGTAGACACCGAGTTCATGTTCGACAAGTTTGTGGAAGCATTGGGCTAAGTGAAGAGTGAAGAACGAAAAGTGAAAAATCCAAATGTTTAAGTTTCGTGTTTATGGCATAGCCAAATAAACATTAAACATTAATCATTAAACATTAGAATAAATGAAAGACGAAAATATAAAGAAAGTATTGTTGCTCGGTTCGGGTGCCTTGAAGATTGGCGAAGCGGGCGAGTTCGACTATTCTGGCTCACAGGCTCTGAAGGCTCTGCGTGAGGAGGGTGTGAAGACAGTGCTCATCAACCCTAACATCGCAACTGTGCAGACATCAGAGGGTGTTGCCGACCAGATATATTTCCTTCCCGTCCAGCCTCACTTTGTTGAGGAGGTTATCAAGAAGGAGCGTCCCGATGGCATCCTGCTCTCGTTCGGTGGACAGACTGCTCTAAACTGTGGTGTTGAGCTTTACCGCCAGGGCATTCTCGAGAAGTACAACGTGAAGGTGCTTGGTACTCCTGTTCAGGCTATCATGGACACTGAGGATCGTGAGCTCTTCGTTCAGAAGCTCGACGAGATTAATGTCAAGACTATCAAGAGCGAGGCTTGCGAGACAATGGAGCAGACACGTAAGGCTGCTGCTGAGCTTGGCTATCCGGTTATTATACGTGCTGCTTACGCTCTTGGTGGACTCGGTTCAGGTTTCGCTGACAATGAGGAGGAACTCGACAAACTTGCCGAGAAGGCATTCTCATTCTCACCGCAGGTGTTGGTAGAGAAGAGCTTGAAGGGATGGAAGGAGATTGAGTATGAGGTAGTGCGCGACCGCTACGACAACTGTATCACCGTATGTAACATGGAGAACTTCGACCCTCTGGGTATCCACACCGGCGAGTCAATCGTTATTGCTCCTTCACAGACTCTTACCAATTCAGAGTATCATAAGCTTCGTGCTCTCGCCATCAAGATTATCCGTCACATCGGTATCGTAGGTGAGTGTAACGTGCAGTATGCTTTCGACCCACAGTCAGAGGATTATCGTGTTATTGAGGTTAACGCTCGCTTGAGCCGTTCGTCAGCTCTTGCTTCTAAAGCTACCGGTTATCCTCTCGCCTTCGTTGCTGCTAAGCTCGGTATGGGCTACGGTTTGTTCGAGTTGAAGAACTCTGTAACCAAGACCACATCAGCATTCTTTGAGCCTGCGCTCGACTATGTAGTCTGCAAGATTCCACGTTGGGACCTTTCTAAGTTCCGTGGTGTAGACAAGGAGTTGGGTTCTTCAATGAAGTCGGTTGGTGAGGTTATGGCTATCGGCCGCAATTTTGAGGAAGCTATCCAGAAGGGTCTGCGTATGATAGGCCAGGGCATGCATGGTTTCGTTGAGAACAAGGAGCTTGAGATTGAAGATATCGATGCAGCTCTGCGTGAGCCTACCGACAAGCGTGTGTTTGTCATCTCCAAGGCTATGCACAAGGGCTATACTGTAGACCAGATACACGATCTTACCAAGATTGACAAGTGGTTCCTTGAGAAGTTGCAGCACATCATCGACATCGATGAGGCAATGAAGAAGTGCAACATCAACACACTTGACAAGGAACTCCTCCGTACAGCAAAGGTATACGGCTTCACCGACTTCCAGATTGCACGTGCCGTAGGACTGGAGGACGAGCTTAAGTCAATGCGTAAGGCATCGCTTGTAGTTCGTTCACGTCGTAAGAACTATGGCATTCTTCCAGTTGTTAAGCAGATTGACACCCTCGCTGCCGAGTATCCAGCACAGACCAACTATCTGTATGTGACATACGCTGGTGTGAAGAGCGACATCACATTCGAGAACGACAAGCGTTCTATCATCGTTCTCGGTTCGGGTGCTTATCGTATCGGTTCTTCAGTAGAGTTCGACTGGTGTGGTGTTCAGGCTCTTAACACAATCCGCAAGGAGGGCTATCGCTCGGTTATGATCAACTATAACCCAGAGACCGTGTCTACCGACTATGACATGTGCGATCGTCTCTACTTCGACGAACTTACATTCGAGCGTGTAATGGATATCATAGACCTGGAGACACCTTATGGCGTTATCGTTTCTACCGGTGGTCAGATTCCTAACAACCTTGCCATGCTTCTCGATGAGCAGCACGTGCCAATCCTCGGTACCAAGGCTCTGGATATTGACAACGCTGAGGACCGTGCCAAGTTCTCGCAGATGCTTACCAACAATGGCATCAACCAGCCAGAGTGGAGCGCACTTACAAGCATGGAGGACATCGACCGCTTCATCGAGCGTGTAGGATTCCCGGTACTTGTGCGTCCGTCGTACGTACTCTCAGGTGCTGCCATGAACGTTTGCTCTAACGAGGACGAACTTAAGCGATTCCTTCAGTTGGCTGCCAACGTTAGCGAGGACCATCCAGTTGTAGTTAGCAAGTTCATCGAGCATGCCAAGGAGATTGAGATGGATGCCGTTGCCAAGAATGGTGAGGTTATCGCATACGCTATCTCTGAGCACATCGAGTTTGCCGGTGTACACTCAGGTGACGCTACAATCCAGTTCCCGCCGCAGAAGCTTTATGTTGAGACAGTACGCCGTTGTAAGCGTGTAGGCCGTCAGATTGCCAAGGAGCTTCACATCAACGGTCCGTTCAACATCCAGTTCATGGCACGCGACAACGATATCCTCGTTATCGAGTGTAACCTCCGTGCATCACGTTCGTTCCCGTTCGTAAGCAAGGTTCTGAAGATAAACTTTATCGAGCTTGCAACTCGTGTAATGCTTGGTCTGCCGGTAGAGAAGCCGAGCAAGAACCTCTTCGACCTCGACTATGTCGGTATCAAGGCATCGCAGTTCTCATTCAACCGTCTGCAGAAGGCCGACCCAGTGCTTGGTGTAGACATGAGTTCTACTGGTGAGGTAGGTTGCTTGGGCGACGACACCAACACAGCATTGCTTAAGAGTATGCTCTCTGTAGGCCATCGCATCCCGAAGAAGAACATCCTTCTCTCTACAGGTGGTGCAAAGCAGAAGGTTGCCATGCTCGATGCTGCCAAGATGCTACTTGAGAACGGCTACAACCTCTACGCTACTGGCGGTACAAGCAAGTTCCTCACTGAGAACGGCATAAAGAACACGCTCGTACTTTGGCCTTCAGAGGAGGGTGACGAGCCTAAGGCTCTCGACCTGTTGCACAACCATACAATCGACATGGTGGTCAACATCCCGAAGAACCTTACAAGTTCAGAGCTCAGCAACGGCTACAAGATTCGTCGTGCAGCTATCGACCTCAACGTGCCTCTTATCACCAACGCTCGTCTTGCAAGTGCGTTCATCTACGCTTTCTGCACAACGAAGCTTGAGGATATCGACATCAAGGCTTGGGGTGAATACTAATATTCAAGTTGAGAATTAATAATTGAGAGTTGAGAGTTATGAAATCCCAACTCTCAATAACATAAAAACGACAATAGAGACAATGACAGACAACCGCTATAGAGTTGTCCACATTGTCTCTATTGTCGTTTTTTTTATAGCTTAATACTACTTGTACATTTATATTGACTTTGACTGATTTTATGATGATGTAACCTACGCCCAATCGAAATTATCCTTTCCAGCACCAATCTCGAAGTGCAGTCTGGCTATGCCTATATCCATCTTGGTATATCCCACCATTGAGAAGCCTCGATTGGCAAGAATCTTTGGTTTCTCTCTTGTACCTTGCTCGTTAGGTAACAGCGTGAAAGAAAACTTCTGTTGATTGATGGCAGTAGGAGCCAGGAGTGCAGCTTCCACACCATTGCGAAACCATTCGGGCGAGTCATTACAGATGTTGCTCACTTCTTCGGCTTTCTTAATCTTATGGCTTACACCTTGTGTAGCTCCATATCCCAAGGCAATCATACACGTTAGTTTCTCGTCATCGCCCACTATGTAAGCCTCATTCACCTTACGATAACTCAGTCCTGCCCAACAAGTATTTAGCCCGAGCGTTTGTGCCAGCAGTACAAGCTGTTCTCCGTAATAGCCCACACGCTCGTCAAGGTCGTCAGCCTTCTTGCCAACCATAACCAGATAATTCTCCACGCCCGAAAACTTGCCATACGAGAAGATGCCCGTAAATGCCTTTGTCTCATTAGTAACAAGCTGAATGTGCAGTCCGCCCTCAGCGTTGCACTCCTCAATCTTCTTCTGTAACGTCTCAATGATGTCTGCCGACAGAGGCTTATGAACGTACCTGCGCACACTATGTCGTTGCTTTATAGCTTCAAGTAATGTCATAATCATATATATATTAATGTTTATTTGTGCTCAAAGATACACATTTTTTTCTTTATGAAAGATATCAGAGGAATATTTGTACACAGGTAAATTCACTGCAACCAATACAATATTTGCATTTATGACCGCTCAAAACTGTGATCTGAACGCACAAAGAAATCTTTGGCTCAGAATTCTTTAGTTTTGCGCGGTTTTTGTTATGTTGCTTGTATACAGCGAGTTATAGCGATGATAAAGCTTTGGCGCAGATTTCAGTTACAAAAAAGAGGTCCTTTTGATATAAAAAGGACCTCTTTTGCTATACATTTGGGCTACATTTACAAAGCAAATGTACTCCTATTGCCATGCAAAAGGACAACTTTTGCAAGGTAAAGAAGCCCCAAATGACGAGTTGGAATGTCTTCGTAGCTCCCAAAAACTATAAAACCTACCTTTGAAATCTCTAGAATCGATTTTTCATTTGTAACAGATTTTTACCGCTTGTACGATATTTGTAAGAAAGAATTCCTCTATAATACATTGTATGGTTGCTTTAACTTTAGAATCGTTAGGAGAATTCTTATTGTTGTCATTAAGAATGCCGAATTCGTATGCTTTTTCTTCCTCCCAGATATTATTGTTTTCTACAAATTCTATTCGATACTGAACACCATAATCTGTTAAGAATTTATATGAACCATTATCTATTATCCATCCAGACTTTGTAAGGAGAATGAAAATTGAAGTGAGTTAAGTTAAAGGCATTGTATTATAGACTTATAACACACCCTCTTCTTGTTCAGTAGCAAACGCCTGCATATAATTTATCTATTGGGAATATCAAATCCCAATTCTTTCCCCAAACGATATTGCCACACTCTATCTTGAACTTTTTGAATTTGTTTTCATTCAAGTAAGAGTTGTATTGCGGATGTGGATGTTTTCTGATAAAAGCACCAACATCTACCGTCTTAATGATGCCATCATTGAAGTGCAATTCCACTTTTAATGGCGCCACATATTTTGCAGAAACAATACTTAAGTTCATAATTTCTTTGTTATTTTAGTTGAACGTATTCTTTTCTTATAAATAAAGAAGTTTACCCATTTATCAACTATATTCTTATAGTACTTCTTAACAAAGGCCTCAGCAGTAGCTGCATCCTTTTCACTTAATGGTGGAATCTTGTTAGAAGTTCTTCTGTGAATATCAACAAGTTCGCCATTCTCTAACATTATCTCGAATATAGCTTCATGTCCATCCTTCATAACATGAACATGTATAGGTTCATGTTCATTCGAATAGAATAGAAAGATAAATCCGAAGTATTCAAATATCTTTGGCATTGCAACCTCCTTTTTTAATCAGTCTCGCTTACAAAGCTAAGCTTTTATTTTGAAAGCGCAAAGAAAACAGAAGAAAAGTTTTGGTAAATATTGTGGTAGCTTTTGAAGAGCAAGGGTCTATACGCCACCTTATTCATCGTGGCATATAGACCCTTGTCGTTTCCCATGAAGTGCGGGTGAATATATGTTTACTGGGCAACTTATACTCCTGCCCAGCTTAGGAGTTAAACAATCTACTTTATTATTCAAATTTATATATACACGTTATGGACTTAAATTCATACCCAAGGAATTTTTTGCTGACATGTTCATCACTAAGAGCATAATCGTTAATAATATCAGCAGTCCAACAATATCTACCTTCGGCTTCGCCATCATTCATAACTTTCTGGTCTTTTGACAAAACCAAATCGATGAACCGGGTGTCGAGACCATCAAAGATACCATTCTCTCTGCCTTTACCATATACTTTTGTAAGATTGCCTAAAACTACTTTTTCAAGCCATGCACAATCTGAAAAAGCATTTTCCTCGATTTCTGTAACATCTGGGAGGGCTATGGATTTCAGCATGTCAAAATGCATAAATCCTCTTGAAGGAATCTTCTTACATCCTATCAAAGTAAGGTTTATACTCCCATACCTTGCATCTTGAAGTCCGATATGTATTGCATCCAATGTTTCTTCATCCGCATCGGGAGCAAGAATGAGATTGATGTAAGTCTTGCCCGCATCCAATTCCTTCTTGACGTCTTCCACAATTTGATCGTAAGTGATACCTTCGTCAGCCAGCGAAACAACAGTAGCATCCAGTGCATAACTCTTTGCATTTCCTGTTACTTCATAGAAATGATGAGTTGCCAAAAGGGCTCCCCCATATTCCACATTGACTATGGAATTTGTTACAAAATTACCATATAAATAGGCATTGCCCTTTTCATCAGAAGTAAGGGCAATATCTTGAAACCATTCCATACTGCTGCTGCTCGCAGGAGTGTATTTATTGATGGTAACTGTTATTGGCTTATTTGGCATAGTTGCAATGCGGAGGCGTGAATAATTACGTGTTGCATTGGAAAAAGATACATTTATACCCTGACCATTACCAGTGATTTCAGCTGTTCGAGATAAAAAGCTATGCATACAGCTTTAGAGATGAAAGGTATTTCAACTAAGACCATATGCACAGCATGCTATCATTTAACAATAGTAGTGTTCTGTACCATAAAAGAGTAATTTAAGCCAGTATTTCCTGTTTCAGTGCTTTTATTCGTTTTTCTATAATACAGTCCCATAATTTTGAACCGCCCAACTCTGAGGCAGGGATATATTCACCATACTTTTCGAGAAATTCCTCATTGTAGGTAATAGAATCGTCACCATATCGATCTATTATGTATGCCCAATTCCATCTGTCAGCATACTTGTTTAAAAGTTCGTGGGTCATGTCGATACAAGACTTGTCTGATAGCACTTCCCAATCCCAACAATCCTTAAATGTCTCTATGTTGTCTTCTGTAAACAATAGTGTACTACTGTTTGATGTCAATTCGTGCCAGTCAAGTCTGTGCTTGAATTTTTCAAGTAGGCTTTTGGTCCACACTACATCGTAGTTTCTTGAAATTTCTTTCCAGTCCACATAGTTCATATACTTCTCAAGCAACTGTTCTGTCCATGGAAAGTCTTTGGAGAGTTCTTTCCATGCAGCATCGTCCATCATACGAGAAACCAACTCTTTGTTTAACTTATCATTTGCCATATCTTTGAAAATTTAATTACGCTATTGGGTGTAAAGGTATGGCTATGGTGCCCCATTATTTATGACAGGTTAGAACTAAATTAAAATTCCTTGAAAGTTTTATTGTTGATTCAATATGTTAATGGCTCTCATTGCACCGTGCCTGTCTTGTCATATTTTTCCTTCAAACTGTAATTGTCTTTGATGGTATTCTGTATTCAGAACACCATCAAAGTCAAGAGAAATTATTTTAGCAACTTTCTTTTCCATAAGCGATCTTAGGAATTTTATGTTTCTTCATCTCAGTGGTATTGTCCACCATATTATATAAGCACATGGCTGCATAGTAGGCATTTGGATGTTGTGGAAGCATCATGAATGGCAAACGATTGTCCCATGCTTTTACTGGTGTTCCAAGAATCATACTCCAAGGGCGTTCATACAAATAGAACTCTTCTTCGAGAGCCTGACTTTCTACTATTTGCCCCGTCCTTTTGGTTTTAAACTTATGTGCAATAACTACCCATGTTCCTGACGCCCACATAAAACCATTTTTGTATGGGCACGGAGTGACGTGACGATATGCTTTAAGTAAGGCATAGACTCTGTGCAATACCGTGAAGTTATTATTTACCTTTGAATCTTCGTTTTCCTGTTGCAAGCATGCCAAGACATCTTCCCAAGTGCTGTTCTTTATATAAAACAGCAACGTAGGCAAAAGCGGCTCTGTCAATTGGTTAACAAAGCCCTCACTCAATAATCGACCTGCATTCAAACGAACGATTTCATGAAATCTCCTTTTTGCTTTAGTTCCCAGCCTTGTTTTTCTTATGCACATTAAACTGAATGGAGGATGCTTCACTGCTTCTATCTTTTGCAACGGATTGTTAGAACAATCAACGATTGTAAGCAACGGATTCTTTCTGAGGTTGATTCTTTGCAGCCTATTTCCATGTACATCAAGCACAGAGAGATATTCAGTCTTGCTTAAAGACATTTGTTTCAACATTTGATTTGGACACAATAGATGCGTCAATCCCTTACAGCCGGAAACGTCTATTGAGCATATTGCCTTGTGAGAAACAATATGGAATCCCGTCAATACGTTCTCCTCGTCTGTTTTTATTGTAATACAGTAATAGCCTGGCGATTGATATGAATGTCTTACCTGTCCCCAGTCATCCACTTTCCATTTTACTGATTCAGTTTCACCATCACCCCATTCAATTGTGACTATTGCATTCATCATGACCTTCAACTGAAGAACCATGTCGTTACATTTTTGGCAAGTCGCAAGTGTCAGACAGTCAACTATAGGGTTGAGCTTCTTCTTCATCTGTCTAAAAGCAATCTCCAATCGAAGTGGAAACAAGTCTTTCGGCTTATCTCTCCTGTAGAAGCTGTACTTGCCATACTCGCGGCTATCAATATTTTTCCTATAGTACCACATCGCTTCTATATAGTTATGCCTTTTCTCTGCCATTCTTCCCAACTGGTATTGGGCTCTGTTTCCCCAGCAGTAACCATTTTCAAGCTCTTTGTAGTATTGAGCCCCTTTGTCGAGATTTTGCTCTACACCTAATCCATAGGTATATAGATGAGCGAGTTTGTTAGTGATTTCTTGCTTAATCGCCCAATCATACCATTCGGTTGTCTGCATTTTCTCATGCAAAGCTTTAAATAAAAGAAACGCCTTGGAAAATTGACATTTATCGAAGTAGTAAAGTGACACACGCTCCATGGAAAGAATGTCGCCTTTAGCCGCAAGATGCTCCAACACTTCCAAAGCCAAACTGTTACCTTCCTGAAGATGGTAGAACAGAGGAAAATGGAAATTGCGCCAATAGAAAGCGTCATTGCGAACAAATGGAGAAAGCGGATTGTAGGGTTCGGTTTGTGCAGGATGATTCATCAAGTGTTCAAACCAAGGATGGCGCATCATGTCGGCAAACGTAGGATGCTTGCCAAAAGCATCTTCACAAATGGTCTTCGAACATTCCGTGCATCCCTTTCCTATCACAAAGTCCAGGAGAATCTCCTCCACCAGATAACTATCAGGCTCTCCTGTCAATTCGAGAAGATAGGACAACAGCTGTCTCACTTCGCTTGAATCCTTTGAAAAGTTCAACTGACTGACGGTGTTGTAGAACAGTTCATCTTGGAGGAGAATTTCATCGCTAAGGCTTTTGTCTCCGTAAGCATTAACAACAAGAATCTGACGAAGTATCATATTGAATGTAGGAATACGCAAAGTAGATTTATCCAACTCTTTGTTTGATTTATCATTAGTCATATCTTTGAAACTTTAATTGCTTAACTGAGTGCAAAGATATGGCGATGGTGTCCCACAAATTATGACACGTCGAGACTAAGATTAAATTATTTTGCTTTTTATTGCCGATTCAGAATACCAATGGCTCTCATAGCCAATTCTTCTATAAGACCATCGTAGGGATTGGTTAAAATGAAATGAGGAAGTTGAGATTCCAATATAACATACTCATCATCAATAATGACATACGGAACCTCTTGCATATTATTCTCATGAAGCCACGAAGCTATTTCCGCCCCTTTACAATGAAGCATAGAAGAATCTAACACATCCAAGTCTGTCGAGAGCAAAATGTTATCACTGATAGCAGACGGAGTTATACCTATTACTTTTCCTGGCAATTGTCTGTCTTTCCACATGTCTTGCATTGCCTCCAAACCGAGATATTTCCATGAGGATTCTATTACGATGTCCGCATGGGTCATATCTACTATGGTTTGCAGTTGTTTCACGGCTTCTGGGTCAAAACAAGTTCCATATTTGTCTTGCCACGCTTTCCTTTCATACAGTAATTGTCTTTGATGGTGTTCTGTGTTCAAAACACCATCAAAATCGAGAAATATAATCTTAGAATGATTCATCTATTTATTGTTGAAAATATCATCGAGATGCTCCTTCATATCATCAAAGATGGCATGATAGTATTGCCATTTTTCTGCGTCTTTTATACCTCTATCTCCATCCTTGGTTGCTGTAGGATGGTAAGTCTTGTAAGCAAGGCTGACGCCTTCAATGTCAAGTTTTGCCACTGCGTCAATATCATTTCCTGCCAAAGGAATTGGCGAACCCTTTACGTTGAAGTTATCTTGGATGTAGCTGTAATAGGTGTTTTGACCAGGACCAGTCAAGAAGATGAGAACATCAGGCTTCAATATCTCTATCTCCTGAGGGATGACATGGAAGTATTTCTTCTCTAACTCATGTATTTCTTTAGAAACTCCATTGCGTCCACCTACAGACAACTTTGAAATGTTGTTCCAAAGGTATGCTACTTTCTTGTCAGAATACTGTTCGCCGAGAACGAAGTCTTTGATACCCGACATGATACCATTGAATCCCATGCTGAAGAACTTATTCTTAGCCAAGTGATTGTCAGAATCAGTAAGGAAATATTGCCCTTTATAATTGTCAGAATAGAAACGTTGGTATAGTTCTACGAAATCGTCCGACTGTATTTGAGTTCCATCATCCGATACAGGTATGGGCCAATTGAGGGCTTCTTGTCCGAATACCATAACTTTCAAGTCGGCATCAGTCCACCAACTTTCGTCAACATAACCTCCTTGGTTGTTATGTTCCAATGCTACACCCAGCATAAAAGGTGATTGCACCTTGATGTTTTGAGCATCCAACTGTTGTTTCAGTTCATTCCATTTTGGCTCGTATAAGTTAGCCAGTTGTTTTGTTAAATTGTTCATAATTAATATGGTTTATAATTAAACTTTTGGTTCGTACAAGTATAGAACCTCTACAACATTGTCTGTAGAGTTTTGGATAGACCACTGCAAACCAATATCTTCACCCATTTCGTCTAAAGTTTCATTAAACGTATTCATGTAAGAAGTTGCTAACTTACTATCTAGTTCAAAACAAAGGCCATAATATATGGCTTTAGCACTTGAATCGATTGGAATTTTCTTTCCAATCTCTATAGCTGTTGCTTTTATCAGAGGATATGGAATGCTGTAACTTCTAAAATCATGTGGGTCGAAATTTATTCTGCTCATATTAACCAGGTGATGATGTATAAAGCGAAGAAGTACTTCTACAGACTCTCTGTCGGTCATTATATAATTGTCCCACAGTTTCTGCAAATGCTTATAATTAGCACAAAGATGCAAATCTATCACAAAACAAGTTATAGGGTGTTTCATTTTTGTGACTATCACATTTATTTCATTGAAATAAGCTTCTGCGTCATCAGTCAGAATTACAACCCATTCTGTTCTTGAATCCATGGTTTCTAATGGTATTGTTTTCCAGTTTTCTGAATTGACAGTATTAGCCTGGTCACCGAACTTGAAGATAACTTCTTCTCGGGTATAGTCATCTGTAGAGTGTAAAGCGTACAGGAATTTCCAAACAAGGTTTTCTTCTGAAGCACGTAGCTCCAGGGATTCGGAATCACCTCCCATTCTTATGACAAGTTCTTTTACAGGCTTCAGGCTACCTTCCAATATAGTAAAATGGATATACCATTCTCCTTCTATACATGAGAAGTTGATATACGTGGTAACCCCATTGTAGCTAACTTGATATCCGTAATTGTCCACGTAGGGTATTCCGCCATCGAAGTTTGCTTTAATCTCCGAATTGATCTCATCGATGAATTTCTTTCGGCAAGAACGCTCGTATTCTTCCAAAATCTCATTTTTGGCATTACTGATATCTGATATGGCTTCTCTTAGCGTACAGCATAGGTCATCCAATGCAGAGCATTTAGCTCTGACAGACAGTCCTTCTAAGTTTTTGAGCTCTTTGTTAATATCAAATCTTTCCATAATCTATATTTTGTTAGTCGTTTTCATATAACTCCCACAAGTCACTTACCCAACCTTTCATGGTCTTACGTAGAGACTGCGGTTCCAATATCTCTATCATATTTCCAAAATGTAACAGTTCCATGATGAAATCATAGGTAGGACGCAATGTCAGTTCGAAGTCTGCGTAGTCCTTACAGGTGAATATCTCTTTCTGGGTAGGATGTAGTGGCAGGGAACGAAGATAATGCTGATGTTGTCTATTTGCCCGAACCACAATGCGTTGCAATGGGATGGTCTCGTCTGTTACTATTCCATAGAATGAGGAAAAATAGGTGTTTGCATCAAAATTCTTGGGCATCGTGAAATGCTCTTTGGTTTCCTCAAAATTTTCCAAACGGTCAAGCCCATAGATACGCAGATTGTTATCAACGAGATTCTTCGCCAATAAATACCATCTTTTTTGGAACATCTTTAGGCAGTAAGGTTCTACAGAAAACGTATGAGAGGAGCCATGTATAAAACTCTTGTACGTCAACGTTACCACTTTATTACTCTTCATCGCCTCTATGATGTCTGTCAAGTAGTTACGGTTGGATGGTATTTCTTCAACAAGAATTCTGTCTTTCAACTGAGTGCTTTGCGACAGGGTATTTGCTGTAGAATATGTATCAAGTAGCCAACGGATGAGCCCACCTTTACTCAAACATTCAGGGTTGGAGATGTAATACCGGTAACCGCCTTTTAACCGGCATTCTATGTTTACACCGAGCATCATCAAAATGTTTCCTTTCCACCGGTCGAAGGTTTGCCGTGGCAAAGGCTCTCCATTGCTGATGTTCTCGTCATGTATCCACTTGTCGTTGAGTTCTTTCAGCGACAACCCTCTATCTCCTTTGTTATAGAGTGTTCTTACTATCCAAATATATTTCTCCAATGCAGTCATATTTTGAATCTTTTTATATGGAAAACGTTCTATACTCTTCAATATTGTTTGAAGTCATTTTTTATTCGTAATAAGCCACATCTATTCTTATTTCTTTACCAAGAGTATTGTCAAGTCTGTGACAAAACATTTTAGGAAGCAGATCCACAAAAAAATGCGTTATCTCCCACATCTCATGAAGAGGATGTGCAGAAGAAAAGCTGACACAGATAATACAGTTGGCATATCGGGTAATATGATTCATTGCGCCATACTTTTCAACAAGTTCCTTGATATAGTCAAAACGTTTATAAGCATCAAAGGCAAAACTGTCAAGTCGCAAGATGTTAATATGGTTGGCTCTATAAAGCATTCCATATCTGTAGGCATCATTTCTTTCCTTTGATATATATTCAATGAAAGGAGAACAGTACTTGATACGTTTGTCATATTCATGATTGATAAGATCACGTTTCCAGGAACGCCAGAGTCTTTTTCTATTGAATCTGAACAATTTGCCTTTTTTCCCATTCTTTTTGGGATGATTCTTACGCACACGTTTCATATCGCTCCTTATCTTGTTGCGGAAAGAAGGAATCTGCATCATTTCCCGTTTTGATGGGATAATCTCAGAAAACTTATTCTTATAGAATTTTGCCGTGCGTATTAACCTCGGATCATCTGTGATGATTTTTTTGATGGTTTCTTCACGCTGGTAGGGCAAGTAGCCACAAAATGATGTATGCCACAAGCAGCAAGCTGCGATTTCAGCATGGCTTGCCTTCTCATCTTTGTCCAATACAAGTTCTTTTGCCAAACTATCCTCCCAATCATCACCTTCTAAAGCATAAGCGTTCAGTTTATACTTGCCCAAGGATATTCGAACTTTTTTGTTTTCTATAAGCTCCAGGTTGGTTGGAGTAAGACTGCGAAGATAATCGAAATGCTGCTTATAAGGCACCAAATCTCCTGACGCATAATCGCGTGCACAATGCCTTATAATAAGGTATGGTGCAATTTCGTCGAACGAAAGCGAGTCGAGTAATTCTTTTAATGTCATAACAACGAGTTTTATTGATTTCGACTGCAAAAATACGGCTAAGATGTCCCAATTTATGTGACACGTTTAATAAATGAGTGATTTCGAAGCTGATTTTTCAAATTAGGACAAGAATCTTGGAGAGTAACCCAAAAGGTGTTGAGTTACTTAGGCGTTATTTTGACATAAAAAGGACCTCTTTTGCTATACATTTGGGCTACATTTACAAAGCAAATGTACTCCTATTGCCATGCAAAAGGACAACTATTGCAAGCTAAAGAAGCCCAAAATGACGAGTTGGGGTGTCTTCGTAGCTCCAAAAACTATAAAACCCACCTCTGAAATCTATAGAATCGATTTTTTATTTGTAACAGATTTTTACTGCTTGTACGATATTTGTATTAACTTGTTGCGTTTTATAGTTTGATGCGAAGTTATCAAAGATTCTATTTGTTTTTACCCTTCCTTTATTCTCCATTCTCCAATCGTTCGTTTAAGGCTGTCGTAGTTCACACCGACCTTTATCAGTCGCTTGCCTTCTGCCGAATACGGAATAAGATAACCCTTGTCGTTGATTTGTTGCAGGGCAGCGTCGGCAGAACCGTCATACTTTAGCTCCATCACGTATATGGCGTCTGGCAAGTGCAGCACGGCATCTGCTCAGCCTATTGCGCTACATTCCTCCACCTTGATATAGGCTCCCATAAGATTGAAGATGAGATAGAACACGGTTTGGAAGTCGCGCTCGTTCTTTTTCTTATCTCTTGCATCTCCATAGCCTTGTGGTTTCGTTATTTCGATGTGAAGTTACAAATAAATAGCCGAACTTACAACTTAATCTTCCGAATTTATTAGTTTTGTGTAGTGAAATAATAACTCATGCGCTGTTTAAATAAGTATCCGGTAGGGTTCTGCGCCTTGAAATGATCATATCATGCCTTGAAATGACCGTTTCATGGCTTGATACGACCGTTTCATGGCATGATACGAAGTCTTTTTACTCTTTATTGTCTTCTTTTTAATTATTCAGCTGTTCAATATCATGTATCTCCAGCCTGGTAACTTTGGCAATGTCTTCTAATGTCATACCTATGCTTAATAGATTTCTTGCCACATCAGCACGACCCCCTTTTACTCCTTCTTTGCGTCCTTCTTCTCTTCCCTCTTTGCGTCCTTCCTCTCTGCCTTCCTCCATACTTCTCCTATTGGAATCAACAAACAGCAGGCGTTCTGCGCCAAGTTTATCCCAAAAGTCCTCGTAGGCAAGCAGCTCGTCTTTCGAAATAGCAGATTCCTCTACAGTTTTCAATGCCTTTGAGGTTTCAGGATTGTCCAAGAGTTCTTGCGGCACTTCCTTTGTCTGTTCGTCAATCTCTGTAAGGAACCTAAGCCACAGCACAGCCATTTTCTTTTCTTTGATGGAATGAGCCTGAAACTTGGGAAGCTCTACGAATGTGAAATGCAGTCCGTCGATAATCTCGTTGCTATGCAACTCGTGCACAACGTTATAGTTGTGGATAAACTCATCGGGGTATTCCTTTATGAAGATTTCGTTTACAAGATTGAGCGAGTAGACAGGTTGAAGCAATTCATACTTGCGCTTTTTGTCAAGTTGGCGCACAAAGGCCTTGGAAGCGTTAAACAGCACGCGCTGCTTGAAAGCTTCTGTCCACAGCATCTGCATCTCGACAATAAACTGACGGTTCTTCACGTCGCGGCATCTCACATCTACTATACTGTTCTTGCCTACATAAGTGTCGGGCACAAGTTCGGGCGAGAGATACTCCACACTCTCGATCTGCTCGTCGTCAGCCAATGGCAACAGAGCATTAAGAAGACTGATGAGCAAATCCTTATGCTCGCCGAATATCTTTTTGAAAGTAAGGTCGGCTTTGGGGTCAAGATATCTCATAATGGAAAAGTATTTACGGGTTGACGACTGTGACTATATATTATATGTGGCAAATTTACTAATAACCTGAGTTCGGGATAAGCGACTGTCG
>ULOJ01018765.1_pt1 | contig 24883 bp, 20 predicted proteins | sample 1952461 | NCBI WGS metagenome assembly ULOJ01 (sample SAMEA4835600, study PRJEB28245) | human gut metagenome | biome: gut microbiome; material: fecal sample | place: Denmark | collected 2008
TCAGCTGAAAGCCTTTGTCAGTGTGGAAAATCTGGCTACATTTTCGTCTTTGGCTAAAGGTATTGACCCGGAAACATTATCATGGAATTATCCGGCATTCCGTACAATATCTTTTGGCTTGAATCTTTCATTGTAAATATCTAAATTAAAATTGTGTATTATGAAAAAAATATTTATAGGCATAACGGCATTTCTGGGACTTGCATTTGCAGGGTGTAATGACAGTTTCCTGGATAAAACTCCCGTAACAGACTTGACCGAAGAAAATGCTTTTAATTCTTATGATAATTTCAAAAATTTCATGTGGCCTTGTTATGAGATGTTTGTGAATACAACGATTCGTACTTCTACCCGGAGCAACGGTTGGGGTAGTGGAGGTCAATATGAGGGAGATGTGGATGCCGGATATTTGACCAGACGCTCTCCTAGCGGATTTAATCAGTTTGCTTACCAAACCAAAGGTAGTACCGCTTCTGGTAACGGATGGGATTTCAGTTCCTATATCCGCCGAATTAATATTATGTTTTCGCATATTGATGGTGCGGATATGACAGATGCCGAGAAGGACCACTGGAGAGCGGTTGGAAACTTCTTCCATGCGTTCTGGTATATGGAATTGATAGACCGGTTCGGAGATGTGCCTTGGGTGAATAAAGTCTATGCGGAAGACAGTCCTGAAATTTATGGTAAGAGAATGCCTCGTGTAGAGGTGGCAGATTCTGTCTTGGTTCGGTTGCAGTGGGCTGAAACTCATATCGGTGATTTTGAATCGCAGGATGGCTCGAATACGATTGACCGTGATTGCGTGCGCGCTGCTCTGTCGCGCTTTACCCTGCGTGAAGGAACATGGCGTAAGTATCATGGACTGGAAGGTGCTGACAAGTACCTGAACGAATGTGTGCGCGTGTCGAAGTTGCTGATGGATGCTTATCCAACGTTATATTATGGTACAGACGGACAACCTGGAGCTGGCTATGGAGAGATGTGGACCACTGAGGACTTGGGCAAGGTGCCGGGAATTATTTTATATAAGTCGTATGTAAAAGATATCAATCCAGTACAGGGTGGATGTTATTTGGAGCACACATCCAGCCAGGATGTCGAGATGAGTCAGAATACGGTGGATCTTTATCTGATGAAGAATGGAAAGCCTATTCACAATTCTTTGTCGGGATATGCAGGAGATAAGACGATGTATAATACTTTCCGGAACCGTGACCCGCGTTTGTATCACACTGTAATGCCTCCTTATAAAGTAGAAGCTGGTGGGGCCAATAAGCCGGCTGAGAATCCAAATGCTACCTGGGGATATACTTCTGACCCTGCCGACCGTGAGTATATTGATATAATGGGGGCCAATTACAGCTGTAGTAATCCGGGAGTAGGAATGAAACGTTTACCTGCACAGAACTGGTCTGCTTCATTGGTCCCGCAAATTCCGAATTTGGGTACAGGTGCATTTGTTACTTGCCGTTCGGGTTATTATGTATGGAAGTTATATTGCTGCTGGGAAGAAAACTTTAATAACGGAACTTTGAATGTAGCCGATAAACCAATCTTTAAGATTGAGGAAGTGTTGCTGAATTATGCGGAAGCGAAGGCGGAATTGGGTGCTTTTGATCAAGGAGTCGCTAATGAAACGATTAATAAATTGAGAGCACGTGCCGGTGTTGATCCGATGAATGTCAGCGAAATTAATGATAATTTTGACCCGGATCGTCCGTATTATTATCCGGAAGGAAATACGGCAGGTGTTCAAGTACCGGCTTTGTTGTGGGAAGTTCGCCGTGAACGTATCGTAGAATTGATGGGTGAAGGTTTTGGCTTTTATGATATCCGTCGGTGGCGTATGGCACCTTGGTTCTTGAATCGTGCTGCAAAGGGTATTTGGGTTTCAAAGGATTATGCTGTTTCTAAAAACATGACTCTTTATAACTCTACGACTGGTGTATCTGATGGATTGGACGGGTCAATGACTGAAGGATATCTGTACTTGTTTAATGACCCTGTGGCTGAGGGAAAAGGATGGCTTGATAAATACTATTTGTATCAAGTTCCTACCGATGAAATTTTGTTGAATCCTGAACTCTCTCAGAATCCAGGTTGGTAATTGAACTAATAAGATTTGATGAAAATGGGACAATTCCGAAAGGAGTTGCCCCATTTTTATCTGGTATATATTCTTTTGAGTCAGGACAATAAAGAAAGCTGGCATGCAGAATGAAATGTCTCAATCATTCATGTATGCCAGCTTTTTGCATTTTTATCTGTTATGCAGTGTGAAGGGGAAGGATGATTTGTTGAAGTTGTGTTATTTTATCGGCACAATTTCAAAGATTTCCGCCTTTCCTTCCAGACGAATCTGACAGACATTCTTGTCGGCCAATTCGATTCTTGCATAAGGAGTTTCAATCATGGTTTCAGACAGTATCTTGCCTTTTTTGTCCAGCTGCACGCATTTTATCGGGGCAGACAACTGGTTCATCAGTAAGGTGTAGGCCTTGACATCTTTGTCTACTTCGAAAGCAATCGCTTTTGTGCTCTGGTAAGAAGTGGCCAGGTTGTTGTCGAAAGCATAGACCGCTTTACTCAGTGTGTCTGCTTCAAGCGTAAAGCCAAGGTTGTCCGGGCGGAGCGGATTTACATCGAAGGAGCGGACAGAAGCATAGTTGGTGCGTTTGGAATCCAGTCGTTTCAGGCGGACGTAGCGTGCCTTTTCCGGAGTTCCCTGCCAGTGGATGATGTATTGCTGGTTCAGTTCGCCGGTAAGGGCTTTCCAGTTTTGTCCATCGGCAGAACATTCCACTACGGCATGGTCGAAATAGTCCACATCGTCTTTGGAATTTCTTCCCTGAAGGATGGAGATTTCCGTCACATCACGTACGTCGCGCAGGTCTACCCCAATCCAGTCGTTCGGTTTCTGGGCAATTCCAGAAGTATAGAAAGTTGTAGAATCATTGTCGAACATCAGTTTGGTCTGTACGGTATGCGCACTGCTGAAAGAGCCGATTCCTCTATAATCGGTCGGTACTTTTCCCGACAGTTTCTTCAGATATCCGTGCGCCATGTCGTCCATCGCATGCTCATAGAACGGCTGTAGTTTCAGTGTGCCCGACTTGTGGGCTTCGTAGTTTTTCCGGTCTTCCGGTGTCATGATGTTTTGTACGTATTTCGTCCAGAAAAGCGCATCGTCCTGACCGGAGCGGTAAATACGGGCCAGTTCGATGGCCTGCTTGCCGCGTGTGCCCAGTTTACCGAACTCTGTCAGCCAAGGACGGAGTTCATTGAGCAACGCCTTGTTTTTGCAACCGTTTTCCATGCGTGCAGGAACGCTTTCTACCTTCTTGAATTCTTTTTCCAGGGCGTTGGCTGCCGCATCGTTCCAATCGGCAATGCGGAAAGTCCGCGTTTCCCAGGATTCATCCCGCCGGTATCCGTTTTCAGTATCACTGGAATGAATGGCGAAAGTGCGGTAAGCCTCTGTGGCATCGGGTACCAGTTCGGCCAGCCCCCGTTCCCAGTTGTCAATGGCATTGTAGCCGGCGATGTTCCAAGCGTAGTCAGCCACTCCATACAAGGCCAGTTTGGAGGCCTCACCGTGTTCCATCGGATTGCTGATTACACCGCAAGTCTCCTGGGCCGTCAGGCTGGTATCCAGTCCGTAGACCGGTCCTTGGAGCAGGAAGTTACGGATGTAGTCAGTCACCGGATAGTTCCACCAATAGTAGGCCGGACGTTTGATGCGGGAATTGATGAAGTCGAGGGTTTCAGGGGTCAGGTCACTGCACACCACATCGCCTGTCCAGAATACCTTTATTTCAGGATTCATTGTTTTCCCGTAAATGGCAAGGCTGCCCTTTTCGGTCGGGTTGGCCCAAAGTTTGGAATAGTCGGTCGGGCAGACCGTCAGCGGAGACACATCTCCTTTTACTTTCACAAATTCCTCAGTCAGTCGGTTCAACAGTTCCGTTTGCTTCAGCGGGTTGGTACCCTCGCCCGAAATGTCGTCGAAGAAAATGGCAAAATGCCGTACCCCCAAGTCGTACATCCAGTTGAATTTCTGGAGCAGGTTATGATAATCCTCTTCATTCCATTTGATGTCCTGTCCCGGATGGATGGCCCATACGAAGTCCACGTAATTCCGGTTGCTGGCATCCACCAGTTCCTTGATGTGTTGTGCTTCTTTTTCCGGATAGGGCAGACGCCAGTTCGGACAGCTGTGATAAGGGTCGTCTTTAGGACCGTATAAATAGGTATTCATCTTGAACTTTCCATAAAAATCAATCAGCGACAGGCGGACTTCGTGTGACCAAGGTGTGCCATAGAAACCTTCCACCACACCTCGGTTAGGCAGGTCCGGATAATCGTTGATTTCCATGCAGGGCAGTGTTCCGTGGGCTGAAACAGGGCTTTCTGTCAGTTGCTTCAACGTCTGTATGCCATAGAATGCACCACGTGCGTCGTATCCGATGATGGTGATTTCCTTTTTGCCAATCACCAGAGAATAGGCTCCTGAGACTTCCTTTACGTTTGCTTTTCCAGCAACTTTCGCTCCGAAGTCAATGGTGAGCTTGATTCCTTTTTTGTTCTGTGTGAGAAAGTCGAGACTGGCTGCAAATTTCTGTTGCTTGTCTTTCAGGTGGATCCCTTGTGTGATGGGGCAGGTGTTGTTCGCATCCAGTTTCATCTGGTGAGGGGTTGGGTTGATAATCAGACCTTTGTGGTCGATTTTTTTACCTGGAACAGCCAGTACATCCTGCTTTTCAGAACGTTGGGAAGAGAGGTCGAAGTCTGTTTCTTGTGCCGATAAAGTGCCATACATAAATGTGCATAGGATTCCGGCCGTCACGCATTTTGCATAATGATTCATTTTCATAAGAATGGATGTTTTTGGGTAAATACAAGGTGTTTGCTTGCTTAAAACTTTGATTCAAAGATACGACTTGTTTCTGAATCGTGCAAACAGTGTGTGAGTCATTGTGATTTTTATTTGGAGAATGAGGAGAAAAAGGGAATAAAATGTGCGTATTCGACCGATTATTGGCATAATTATCTAAAAACGATTATCTTTGAATCGGGAAATGCATTGCAGCGCAATGAGGATTTGGGTAAGTTCTTGTTGCATATACTGTTTATAGGATGCTATTTGGCATGAAGATAAATCCTTGTTTATTTTATTTCTAATTTTATATGAGAATGAATTTATGAATGTAAGTCAATTGAAAAAATGGGTGTTGTTTGCTTTACTGATGCCCTCATTCCTTATGGTCTGTGCTCAGAATAAGGTGACGCTCGGAAGTCTGGATATAATTCCAGTGCCCAATGAAGTCGTTAAATCGGAAGACGGTTCTTCTTTTGTTATCGATGGTTCAACAAATATATGTTATCCGGGGAATAATGAGAAGATGAAAAGAAATGCGGAATTTCTGTCTGCCTATATAAAGAAACTTACGGGTACCGATGTGAAATTATCCGTTGAGGCGAAGGACCATGCAATTGTGTTAAGTTTGGATAATACCTTATCCCATGATGAAGGATATGAGCTGAATGTATCGAAGGAGCGGATAACGTTGAAGGGTAAAACTGAGGCTGGAGTATTTTATGGCATACAGACACTGCATAAGGCATTGCCTGTCACAGAGGGGAAAACGCTTGCAGCCATTCCCTGCGGAGTCATAAAAGATTACCCACGTTTTGGTTATAGAGGCTTTATGGTAGATGTAGGTCGGCATTTCTTCGGAGTAGATTATTTGAAAAAGATTATTGATATGCTTGCCTTGCATAATATCAATTATTTCCACTGGCATCTTACCGAAGACCAGGGTTGGCGTATTGAGATAAAAAAATATCCGAAACTTACGGAGATAGGTTCTAAAAGAAAATGTACCATCAAGGATTGGGAAACGAAGGAGATGGACAGTATTCCGGTCAGCGGATATTATACACAGGGTGAGGCGAGAGAGATTGTGCGATATGCAGCTGAACGGTATATTACGGTGATTCCGGAAATCGATATGCCGGGTCACATGCTGGCTGCATTGGCTTCTTATCCTGAACTGGGATGTACAGGAGGCCCTTATGAGGTGGCTACTACTTTCGGAGTATTTAGGGATGTGTTGTGTGGAGGAAATGAAAAAACATTGCAGTTTGCCAAAGATGTGATAAATGAGATAATGGATATTTTCCCTTCTCCTTATATTCATATAGGTGGAGATGAATGTCCAAAATATCATTGGAAGACGTGTGAGAAATGTCAGCAGAAAATCAAAGAGCTCGGTCTGAAGGATTCGGAAAAACATACGAAAGAAAATCAGCTCCAGGCTTGGTTCATGGGAGAAGTGGAAAAAGAAATCCATAAACGTGGCCGGGAAATGATGGCTTGGGATGAGATTCTGGCCGGAAATCCTGCCAAATCTACCATTGTAATGGCATGGACCAGTCCGGAAGCTCGTCTGAAATCTATTGAAGGCGGGTATAGAACGATAGCCTGTCCGATTTCAAATCTGTATTTTAGTAATCCTAAATACAATCAGTTAAAAGGATTGAGCAGTATTGAAAGGGTGTATCTGTTTGAACCGGTTCCGGAAGAAGCTACTCCTGAGCAGAAAAAAAGTCTGATAGGGGCGCAGGCATGCATCTGGACGGAATGGACCAAGGAACGGATGAAAATGGAATGGCAAATGATGCCGCGTATTGCGGCTTTGGCGGAAATTCAATGGAGTAAGCCTGAGAATAAGGATATTCAGGATTTTTTGAGACGCTTGAAGCATCAGATTGACATTTATAGGCTCTATGGGTATAACTATAAGAAAGATATACATGAAGCGTTGGATAAATAATAAGTCGTTCAACTTTTTATTATGATAGGTGGAAAATACGGAATTCGAAAGGGTTTCGTATTTTTTTGCGTGTATTAAGTTTGCCTTAGATTGACTGTCTGATGTCTTCAGGTTTTAATGGAGAGTATGGTTCTTTAATGTCTTTGGGTTGTCCGTCGGATAAATAGAAAAGTCCCGTAAAACGTTGGCTTTACGGGACTTACCTTAGATTGACTATCTGTTATAGCGGAGAGAGAGGGATTCGAACCCCGGGTACCTCGCGGTACAACGGTTTTCAAGACCGCCGCAATCGACCACTCTGCCACCTCTCCAAAACTCTTTTTAGGAGTGCCTTGTTTTTCGAAGGCGGTGCAAAGGTAGGCATTATTTTTTATTTAGCAAATATTTTCTGAAAAAAAACGTCCGGATGATGATATGGAGCGAGGTGAGAGGGTATTCCGAATGTAAAAATTGTCGTATTTGAAATAAAAAACAAGATGGAATAATAGGTCGTCCTACATTCCCTTTGGAAAAATGATTATCTTTGCGCTACTTTTATAGAATATAGTTTTATCACATCACCAAGTGCATATTTATGAATAAGAAGATTTTTCTTAGCTGGCTTTTAATGGCCATTTTAAGTTTGCCGGTATTCGCCCAAATACAAGAACCGGTGAAGTTTAAAACCGAGTGGAAATCTGTATCCGCTAATGAAGTAGAAATTGTGTTCATCGGAAAAATGGAAAAAGGGTGGCATGTGTATTCCACGGAATTGCCTGACGGAGGTCCGGTATCAGCTACTTTTAATGTAGACAAGCTGGAAGGAGCGGAACTGGTGGGCAAGTTAAAACCCGCAGGTAAGGAAATCGACAAGATGGATCCGATATTTGGTATGCAGGTCCGTTTCTTCGAAGGAACAGCCACGTTTGTGCAGAAACTCAAACTGAAAGGAGGAAAATACGAAGTGAGCGGCTATTTGCAATATGGCGCTTGTAATGATGAGAACTGTCTGCCCCCAACCAATGTGGACTTCTCGTTCAAGGGAGAGGCTGCGGGAGGACAGGCTGTTGCCTCTGCTGCTGCTGAAGAAGAATCGTCAACGTCTGAGGCGGCTGATTCGGTTTCGACAACATCGACTCCGTTGCAGGTTAGTGCGGATTCCGATAATGTGGGAACTTCTGATTACTGGAAACCTGTCATTGATGAACTGAAATCGTTTGGTGAAAATGTGAATAATGAATCACGCTCCTGGTTTTATATTTTCTTTGCAGGTTTCGTAGGTGGATTGCTGGCTTTGTTCACTCCTTGTGTATGGCCCATTATTCCGATGACGGTAAGTTTCTTCCTGAAACGTACGAAGGACAAACGGAAAGGAATCCGGGACGCATGGACATACGGAGCTTCTATCGTGGTGATTTACGTGACATTGGGATTGGCCATTACGTTGATTTTTGGGGCCAGTGCTTTGAATGACTTGTCCACAAGTGCCATTTTCAATATCCTGTTCTTCCTGATGCTGGTGGTATTTGCCGCTTCTTTCTTCGGGGCATTCGAAATAACACTTCCTTCAAAGTGGAGTAATGCAGTAGATAGTAAGGCAGAACAGACCACTGGATTGCTGAGTATTTTCTTGATGGCCTTCACCTTGTCATTGGTTTCTTTCTCTTGTACCGGTCCGATTATCGGTTTCTTGCTGGTAGAAGTGTCTACTTCTGAAAGCATTGTGGCTCCGGCCATCGGTATGTTGGGATTTGCCATTGCATTGGCCTTGCCTTTCACCTTGTTCGCATTGTTCCCTTCTTGGTTGAAGTCCATGCCGAAATCGGGAGGATGGATGAATGTCATCAAGGTGACGCTGGGATTCCTGGAACTGGCGTTTGCGTTGAAGTTCTTGTCTGTGGCCGATTTGGCATACGGATGGCGTTTGCTCGACCGTGAGACTTTCTTGGCATTGTGGATTGTGATTTTTGCTTTGCTGGGTATGTATCTGTTAGGCAAGGTCAAATTCCCTCACGATGATGACGAAACCAAGGTGAGTGTACCCCGTTTCTTTATGGCGCTCTTCTCATTGGCATTTGCCGTATATATGGTTCCTGGATTGTGGGGTGCGCCGTTGAAGGCTGTCAGCGCCTTTGCACCGCCTATGCAGACACAGGATTTCAATTTGTATAAGAATGAGGTGCATGCAAAATTCAATGACTTCGATGCCGGCATGGAATATGCCCGTCAGCAGGGGAAACCGGTAATGATTGACTTTACAGGATATGGTTGCGTGAACTGCCGTAAGATGGAACTGGCCGTATGGACCGATCCTACTGTAAGCAAGATAATGAATGAAGACTACGTACTGATAACCCTGTATGTGGATGAGAAAACAAAATTACCGGAACCGGTGAAGGTGACAGAGAATGGCACGGAGCGTACATTGCGTACGGTAGGTGACAAATGGAGTTACCTGCAGCGCTCTAAATTCGGAGCCAATGCCCAGCCTTTCTATGTGTTGCTGGATAATGAGGGAATGCCGTTGAATAAGTCCTATTCGTATGATGAGGATATTCAGAAGTATGTGGAATTCCTGCAAACTGGATTAAAGAACTATAAAAAATAAATATAATCATGATTTCACAGTCAGAAAGAGAACGCATTATCGCACTCATTCGGCGGGAAGTCGTTCCGGCTATCGGTTGTACGGAACCCGTGGCCGTGGCTCTTTGTGTGGCTAAGGCTACAGAGGTCTTGGGGTGCTGTCCGGAAACCATTACGGCGCGGCTTAGTGCGAATATTTTGAAAAATGCGATGGGAGTAGGAATTCCTGGTACGGGAATGATTGGTCTGCCCATTGCCATTGCTTTGGGAGCTTTGAAAGGAAAATCTGAGTATGGATTGGAAGTGTTGAAAGACATTACTCCCGAAAGTGTGGAAGAAGGCAAACGGATGATTGCCGGACAAGGGATAAAAATAGAACTGAAGAAAAATATTGAGGAGAAACTTTACATTGAAGTGACTTGTACTGCCGGAAAGGATTCGGCTACGGCTATCATCAGTGGAGGACATACGAATTTCGTGTATGCAGAACGGAATGGTGAAGTCTTGTTCGACCATAGAGAAAAGGCAGGAGCTGAAGCAGATGTGGAAGAAGTCGATTTGAATCTGAAGAAGGTGTATGATTTCGCTACAACTGCTCCGTTGGATGAAATTCGTTTCATTCTTGAGGCAAAGCGTCTGAATCTGCAGGCTGCGGAACGTTCTTTCCAAGGGAACTACGGTCATGAGCTGGGTAAAATGTTGCGCAGCAGTCAGCAAGAGCAGCATATCATGGGTAGCAATACGTTTACCCATATTCTTTCGTATACTTCTGCCGCATGCGATGCCCGAATGGCCGGTGCCATGATACCGGTGATGAGTAATTCCGGAAGTGGAAACCAAGGTATCGCTGCCACACTTCCTGTGGTAGTGTTCGCTCAAGAAAATCAAAAATCAGAAGAAGAACTGATTCGTGCCTTGATTTTGAGCCATCTTACGGCTATTTATATCAAGCAGAATTTAGGCCGTCTGTCCGCGTTGTGCGGTTGTGTGGTGGCTGCCACAGGCAGTAGTTGCGGAATCACTTATCTGATGGGAGGCGAATATAAGCAGGTGGCTTATGCCGTGCAGAATATGATTGCCAATCTGACCGGTATGATTTGTGACGGAGCCAAGCCGAGCTGTGCATTGAAACTGACAAGCGGGGTCTCTACGGCAGTCTTTTCTGCGATTCTGGCGATGGAAGGAAAGTGTGTGACTTCCGTGGAAGGTATCATTGAAGACAATGTGGATTTCAGTATCCGTAACCTGACCAAGATTGGTTCGGAGGGAATGAACGAAACCGATAAGCTGGTGTTGGATATTATGACCCACAAACATTGTGATTGAGTGATTGGGAATGAAGCAAACAGCAGAAACAGACTACATACAACAGCTCATCTCGGAAGGTGAGCATGTACATCAGGATTTTAAATTTGCCATATCCGATGCAAGGAAAATAGCCAAAAGTTTGTCTGCTTTTGCAAATACCGAAGGAGGACGATTATTGGTGGGAGTGAAGGATAACGGCAGGATTGCCGGAATTCGTTCGGAAGAAGAAATCTATATGATTGAAGCTGCTGCCACGATGTATTGTCGTCCTCCGGTAATCACGGAAAACCGTGTGTTCAGGGTGGAAGGAAAGGATGTGCTGGAAGTTGAAGTGAAAGAGTGCGCTTGCAAACCGGTTTTAGCGGTCGATGAAGAAGGTAAGGCCTGGGCGTATGTGCGTATAGCCGATGAGAATATTTTGGCATCACCTGTTCACCTTCGAATTTGGAATCATGAAAAAAAGGACGAAGTGGTAATGACCTATACTGACAGGGAAAAGCGTTTACTGGAGGTATTGGGTAGCCAGGGACTGCTTACATTGGGTAGATGTAGTCGTCTGGCCCGTCTTCCCCGTCCGGAAGTATGTCAGTTGTTGGCTGATTTTATTCGTTTTGGACTTGTAGAGCAGGTTTTTCAGGAGCATACTTTCTATTACCGTCTGAAAGAAGATGCCGCGTGGGAAGATTCTCTGTTCCCGGAAGTAAGCCGGTGATTGCGTTGTCGGTTTTTTGTATTATCTTTGCATCCGTAGAATTTAATAAAAAGATATTATGAGTATATTTTCAAAACTTTTTGGTAAAAAAACTACCGATGGAGCTGACGAAACGGTACGTGTCGGTGGCATGGAAGATTTCATGACCTTGATTCGTGTGTATTATCAGGCAGTCATGGCGGCTCAGTTGGGTATCAGTAATATTCATTTCTTGCCAGATTTGGCTGTGTTCAAGCGAACGTTGAAGGTGCCTACCCAAAACAATAAACTGGGAATTGCGGAGCGTGCGCGTTGCCGCAAGATGTTGATGGATATTTATGAATTGGATGAATCTTTCTTTAAGGAAATAGACGGGTCCATTAAACGTAACTGCCGCAATGTGAATGATATCAAAAACTACTTGTTCATGTTTCAAGGGTTTAGTCAGGATTTGATGATGGTGATTGGAAACCTGATGCAATGGAAGTTCCGCACACCGGGAGTTTTCAAGAAGTTATTGCGCGGCATGACGGAAAAAGCGGTACATGACATTCTGACCAAGGTTGATTGGAAAGATGACGGTGTACGTAAGACGTGTGGAAATATTCGTCAGTATCAGCATGCGCTCGGTTATTCGGAAGCATGGATGACTGAATACGTTTATAAGATTGTGCTGCTGGCTAAAAAGGAGCCGAAACCGAAGGCATGACAATGAACGAGAATCTGCTTTCAGGAGTGGAATGTCATCCGCTGGAACCTTTTCTGCCGGAGAATGCGGTCTTGTTGATGCTGGGAAGCTTTCCTCCACAGAAAAAACGATGGAGCATGGAGTTCTTCTATCCGAATCTTCAGAATGATATGTGGCGTATTTTCGGGCTTATCTTTTTTGAGGATAAGGAGTATTTTCTCAGTCCTGAAAAAGTATTTGACAAGGCACGTATTGTAAATTTTCTGCAAGAAAAGGGGATTGCCTTATATGATACGGCTTCGTGTGTTCGCAGGCTACAAGACAATGCTTCTGATAAGTTCTTGGAAGTGGTTACGCCTACAGATATAGGCTTGCTCCTTCAGCAGCTTCCTGCATGTCGGGCAGTGGTGACCACCGGACAAAAAGCAACGGATGTATTGTGTGAGCAAATGGAGGCAAAGGAGCCGCCGGTGGGAGGAGAGAGCACGTTTTATTTCAGGGATCGCACATTATCATTGTTCAGGATGCCTTCTTCCAGTCGTGCCTATCCCTTGAAACTGGAAAAAAAAGCAGAATATTATCGCCTTATGTTCAGCCGCTTATCTTTATTGTGAGAAAAAGACGGTAAAATATTTGGCAGAACCTCTTGCGGTTTCCAAAATTTATACTACTTTTGCAACCGCAAACACGGGAATAGCTCAGTTGGTAGAGCATCGGTCTCCAAAACCGAGTGTCGGGAGTTCGAGTCTCTCTTCCCGTGCCGAGATAAAAAGCTGTAACTGAATAAGTTGCAGCTTTTGTCCGTTTATAGGTCGGACAAATCTCGGACAAATGATTTTCACGATGTCAAACCATACTACGCTTTCGGATTCGAAAAACGTAGAAAAAAATGTGTTTTTCACGAAGAAATAACGCCTCAATTAGTAGTGTAATTTCGTACACAGAACCCAAGTTACATACCGGGAAAACCTGGTACATCGACTTCACAGCATACGACCCGCTGGAGCAAAAAATGAAGCGGAAGAAGTACATGCTGGATGGAATCCCCAAGCTGACCGACCGGCGTCGTCGGGCAAATGAAATCATTACAAACCTCAATGTGAAGCTGCGCTCCGGATGGAATCCGTGGGCGAACGTGGAGAATTCACGCCAGTACACACCGTACATAGATATTATGCAGAGGTATCATCTATATCTAGGTAAGTTGTATTCAGCAAGAACCATTAAGGAGAATACTCTGAAGGATTATGAAAAACGGCTGCGGGTATTTGAAGACTATACCTCGAAGCATATCCCGGCGATTGTTTACGCATACCAGATTGACCAGTCATTTATCTCCGACTTTCTGGATTACATCTTGCTCGACCGGGATTCGTCGGCCAGAACCCGGAACAATTACCGCACCTGGTTATCGTCCATGTGCGGATGGATGGTTGAAAAGCAGTACCTGGTGAGTAACCCCGTCGAGAAAATCCGCCAGCTGGTGGAGGATGAGAAGAAACGCACAGCTTTGTCGGTACCAGACATTCACAAACTGAAGAACTACCTAAAGAAAGAGAATCCTTATTTTTTGTTGTTGTGCCAGTTTGCATACTACACCTTCATTCGTCCGGACGAAATATCCAATATCAGGCTGTGTGATATTAACTTGAAGGAACAGCAGGTGTTTGTCGGGTCCAGCATCAGCAAGAACCGGAAGGACGGCATGGTCGGACTGAATGATTCGCTCATCAGGTCTATGCTAGACCTTGGCATCTTTAATTCTCCAAATGATTACTACCTGTTCGGTAAAGGCTTCCGTCCATCGCGCGAGAAGGTAACCACACGTGTGTACCGGAATTACTTTAACAAGGTTCGTGCTAAATTGAAGTTTCCGGACAGTTATCAGTTCTATTCGCTGAAGGATACCGGTATCCGCGACTTGGCCAATGCTGAAGGAATTGTTGTCGCTCGTGATCAGGCCAGGCACTCGGATGTATCAACCACGAATAAATACCTGAAGGGCTCTAACATGACGGTACATGAGGAAACAAAGCATTTTGAAGGGAATTTTTAAGGCCGTTTTTGTTTGTCAGTCGGTTAGATAAAATATTCCTTCCGCTATTTTATCAATGCCTTTAGATGAAATATTGTAATGTATTTCTTTGCAGTAATATTTTTTGTTCCCAATCAAAAATATTCTATTAAGGTCATAGATTTGATTCGCAATAAATCGGAAGCGGTATTCAACGGTTGTGTCGATTACCTTTTTGTTTTTGTACACAGCATTGTATAAGCCATTATCACCATAAAGGACAAGACTATAGTCTGGAAGTATAATGAGAGACTGTGAATTTGTGAAACCGATAGGTTTCGTCATGAAGTATTTGTCAAAAGATGACATCGGCATTTTGTCCCAGTATTGCTCCGGATGGGAGCCTGGCCCTTTATTCCATGCTGTACATATACCGTAATATATTCCTACATAGAGTTTGTCAGGTATATCACCTTCTATATCTCCGCTACCGTTAATCAGATCATTAATAGCCTGACTTTCTGCTTCCGACCTTACTTTTTTTATTGCTGTACCCAATAAATATCTCGCACCTGGCTCACTGTACACTTCTATTGTATCCACTTCTGCCGGTATAATATCAAATGATGTCTTATTCTGGCTTGTTGCATCACCCGCATCTCTTAGCCTGTCAATCATCTTCAATCCTTTTACGGTTTCATCGTTTGAAGTAAATTCACTTACTACAAAATCCAGATTATAGTCTGTTGAGTTCAATATATAAGGTCCTGAATAATACTGATCGTAGTTTGACTCAAAATCCTGATATGATTCTTTAGTCTCAATGATACAAATATCTCTAATTCCATCCTTTAGTTTAAGATAATTGTAGTAATCTTCGCTCGGAAGATTATAGGATACATTTTCGTAGGCATACGAATAGCTTGTATCCGTGTCATATACCTTTTCCAGGTCATTGTCTATCACTTCGTCCAAGTATATTATCTCTGCGTTTTCGTAATACTTATCCATGTTAATGATGTCGTAAATCCCTGTTATCGAATTTATCGAAACGACACATTTGAAAAACTTTTCTATTTGTTCTATAAATTCATTGATGGTCCAATCGGGAAGTAACTCTCCTGGTGCGGAATCTTTATATGGATTAGCTACGAAAATGCGTTGCCATGTAGGATCTGTTTCAAGCTCATTTATACCTTTAGTGAAACCCAATTTTTGTAGTAGATTATCGATGTAATACAGCAAATAATATTGTGGAGCAATGTTGTTTACTCGTTCAAATGTTATGTTTTCTCCGACTCTCACCAGATTAAGTTTGCTTGTATTACCATCTTTATCTACATAGCTAATGATCGGTGTGAAGGTCGCATTAAATTGTGGATATGTGCCAAATAATGTATTGATGGCTGTATTCGGGTCCAGCGTAAACTTGTCAAAGTTTATGCTTCTTATGCTGTTCTCTCCACCCTCATAGTTTAGTTGTGAGTTACCAGCAATGATTTGTATTTTGGCGGTGAAGGAATCTATCGAAAGTATAACTTCAATACCGTTGATGGCGCATAAACCGTCTGTGATTAAAACGGCTTTTCGATTATTTATACGTTGTGTGACATCAGCTCTGTTGATGTTTTTGTAAATGTTTCGGTTGGTAGGATCATGCAAGTCAATTTCTATTTCATAAGTGTAGGAACCTACTCTTGTGAAATACGGATTTTCTGTAATCAGTTCAAGTTCAAATTCGCTTGGTAGTTTTACTTCTTTTGAATCGATATATAACTGTGTCATGATTTGGTATTTCGGGTTACGTTATTCTTCATTCTTTCAGCTAAACTTTGGGCCTCGTTGATACCCATCCGTCCTGTTGCCTTTGTGTAAGTAAATATGGGTTCATTTAATCTTTTGATTAATTTGTCTATGCATCTTATGTTTTGAAGCATGATTGCTTTTGTCTCATTATCATTGTCATTTGCTTTTTGATAATAGTTGTTAGTCGTTGTTCTGTCACTAGTAGAAAGAACTGCTGACACATCTTTTGCTGTAAGGCTGCCGATTGTATTGTTTCTCTGTGCCTGGTCTATTAGGTCGAGAACTGGACGGATGGCTGGATTTTGGACGGCGTAACGGTTGGCTACAAACTCACCGGCATGTACTATACCTTTGGGCTCGTCGTGTCGTCCTGTTCCTGTATATCCTCCTTCTTCAAAACCGCTTATAATCGCTTTTGCACTTTGAAAAGCAGCCGTGATTAGCGCTATTTCAGCGGCAGCTTTAGCAATACCTATGAAACCTAAGGTGGCGATATTTTTCATTTGTGTTTCTGCTATATACGCAATCATCATTTTTTGTAGACTATCCAAAATAATGTTCAATGTTGATTTCATAAAGTCACCCAAAGACGTTTCGGAGTCTGTCAGCATTTCTGCGAATGCTTCGCCAAACTGTTGCCCTATATTCTGTGCAAATGAAAGCTGCTCTTTTATCTTGCGCTGATTTTCTTCATAATTTTTACGGGATTTTTCAAGGCTTTCCTTTTGTTTTTTGTCTATGATCTCAGCTTTCTTTTCTTCGGAAATTTCAGAAGAAGAAAGTACTTGGTCGTAATACTCGTTTTGAATATCGAGTAGCTGCTGGTGGTATTCCTGTTCTGATGAAAGACCTTCATAATGCTTCTGTGCCGCATTTTCAATCTCCAGCTGGTACTGTTTTTCCAAACGGGTGAAGGATTCTTCAGATGCTTTGTTCTCCTCTTCTTCATCCAGCTTGTTGCACTCTTCTTTGTACTTAATACGCATCTCAAGAACTTTTTGCTCGAGCTGCTGACGTTTTTCCGGTTCCATGCCGGCAATGGCCAGCATATTCTCGAGGTGACGCATCTCAAGGTCCTCCATGAAGCGGGTGTATTCTTGTTGTGTCATTTCGTCGCTGGCCAGATACGATTTCTTCAGGTCGGACAGTTCATCGTAGTATCGTTTGTTCTCAGCCGTTACTTGCGGATTCTCCTTAGTGGTCTTAACAGTCTTTTGGTTAGTAGTGACCGTGGTTGTCACATTCGTACTCTTTTCTTCTGGAATGGAACTGATAATCTGCTTCAAGGCTTTTTGACGTTTGTCAAGCTCCAGCAAAGACTCAGCTTTATCTGCTGCCTGGTTATCTAAGGAATGAAGTAACGCCTTACGCTGAGACTCGTCAACGTCAGTACGGGCTTGGATTAACTTTTTCTGTTCATTATAATATTTGCGGTATGCGATAACCTCTTTTGATAACTTATCCTCGATGATGGCCAGTTCGGACTCTGCATCCGATTTCAGTTGCTGGCGCTGACGACCATTCAAGGCATCGATATTTTTATACCTGTCTTCGATACTTTTATACTTCTCCAGTTCTTCTTGTGTGCGTTGCAGTTCTTCATTGTATTTGCGCTGCGCCTCTGTGGCTGCGTCGGTGTTAGGTATCAGTTTGGTGGAGATGTATGTTACCAGGGCGGTGATACCGGCTAAAACCAGTCCAGCTGGATTTAACTTCAACACTTTGTTAAATCCGCTGGTTGACACAGTCGCTACCTTCACAATGAGGTTGTAGGCTTTTGTGTAGATTGTAGCCGCATTGACAGCGATGTTATATGCGGCCAGTGCGGAACCAGATGCTATCAGTACCGATTTATATTTGATGCACCAGTCAATCAGGGTAGGGAGGGCCACGATGATTTTCGTGGTCCAACCTGTAAGCAATGACAACGACGGATTAAGCCGCTCCATCAGTTCGATGCCGGCCTCTTTGATGCTGTTGCGGTACTGTGCCATCTTCGCCTCGTTGGTGTCGGAGTTAATGGCGGCCTGTTCCATGGCGATGTTGGTATCCGTGACGGCTTCTGTGTATTGGCGTACTTTATCCGCATTGTCTATCAGGATGGTGGCGGCCGAGTAGGCTTCCTCACCAAACATAGTTTGGATCTGTGCCGCTGTAAGAGATTTTTTATTCAGGTTCTCGAGTGCGGTTTGCAAGCCCACTACCTTCGGGTTGGTTTCGTCCGGTCCGGTTTGCAGTACCAGGAAGAATTTACGGAGTGCGGTACCGGCCGGCTCTGCCTCCAGTCCTTTCTCGGCCAGCATCTGGATGGTCCCTTGCAGCTGCTCGATGCTAACCCCTGCACCGGACGCAGCCACGCCGGCATTTTTGATGGCGGCGGCCTGGGCGGAAACATCGGCTGCACCTTCTTTGGAACCGGCGGCCAGTACGTTCACATAACGGGCTGCCTGGTCGGCTGATTCTCCGTACATATTGAGAGATACGGTGGTGGCTGTCACGGCATCCTTCAGGTCGATTTTGGCGGCACCGGCCAGTCTCATAGCTTCGATGGTGACGGCGTTCAGGGCTTCCTTGTCTTTTAGTAGCTCCGGTTTCTTGGAGCCGATGAGCATGTACGCCTGAAGGATTTCGTCGGAAGACTGTCGGATTCGCAATCCAGATTTGTCCATGGTAGTGGATAGTTCCTCTGCCTGTTTGGTAAGCCACTGGATAGATTCATCGTCCAACCCGGTTAATGCCTTCAGTTCTGCCTGAGAGGATTCCTTTGAGTCGCGGTTGTTGCGAAGGGTATTCAATGCCATTGACACGCCGGTAATCGTGGCGGCTCCCGTCGCCAACAAGCCGCCCCATTTTGCAAAACCATTGTTGAAACGGGACAACCAGCCTTCTGTCTCCTGTACTTCCGTCTTTATCTTTTGAAGTTCGGCTGTCACCAGCTTTGCCTGCTGCTGGTAGTATTTCCACTCGGCGGACCCTCGTTTAATGTAACCGCTATTCAGCTGGCGGTTGATGGCTGTCAGGGTGGCACGAAGTTCTTTCGGCGTGGCTTTGTCAAGGTTATTCATTACCTCGGTAAGCGCCGTAGTATCTTTCTTCAGCGTCTTAATCTGTGCTTCCGTTTTGCGAAGTTCGAAAGTGACTTGCTTGATTTTAGATGTATCACCGGCTTCGTAAGCATCTGCCAGCTCCTTTTTTAATCCGGATGCAATCTTTTCCAGATTCTTAAGTTCCTGCTTCGCTTCTTCACCGTTTACGCGGACTTCGACGGTTGCTACCTGGTCTATAGCCATATTATTTCTTGTTTAAGATTACACGAATTTTGTACACTGCAAACAGTACAAAGAGAATAAGCACTACGATGGTGAATACCATGCAGAATTTCTGCCAGGGGGTAAGACTCCTTTCCACTTCAACGGTTTGCACTGTTTTTTGAATGATTGTACTGTCTTTTCCTGGAATGAATATCGTATCTGAAGGCACCTTGAAGTCTGCCATCAGGTTTCCCATTGAATCCAGTTTGAACTGTAGTCGTGCGTTTTCGGACAGTGCCATGTCTAACCAGGAAAGGACGACACGACCGTTTGAATCACATTCAAGCAAGGCTCGGATGGATGCGGAGTCTGCCGGACGGAATACCGGTACCAGTTTGTCATGCACGATGATTTGCGTGTGACTGTCTGAAGTAAGGTGCTTCCCGGATCTGCATCCGAGAAACACCGAACCAGAAACACAGAAGAAAAGAAGTATGATTAAAGCTCTCATAACAATGCCCATCCTTTCTCCACTTCACTCATCACAGCGGGGACGCCATTCTCGACCTGAGAAATGGCGGCCGCGAAGGCGCACATGGTTGTCTTATCCTCCACATCCGGGACATAGGTTGTCGGTACCTGCATCTCCTTGCATACGCGTGAAATATATCCGGATGTGTTGTTCTCTGTTCTGGGGGCCCATCGGCTGATGAAGTCTGCAATCGTCTGGCATCCGTATTTTCGGCGGTAGTTCTGCAGCAGCTTGATTAATGCCCGGTAACCGTGTGCCATGTCTTCGAATTCTTCGAAGGTCTTGTCTTGTTTTTTAGATGCAGGAACCTCACCCTGCCAGTCGGTTGCATCTGAGTTGCGGATGTTGCCTGGGTTATTGTTACGCAGGCCACGTGGTTGCTGTTTCATTTTTTTACTCCTTCTTTAATTGTTTTGATAATCTTGTGAGCTTCGTCCGGTGTCGCACATTCCATGATCCGGACGGCCATGTCTGCGACTTCGGCCGCATGACTTTTTTTCTTGCGAAGATTTTCAATGATGGATAAACCCTCGACGATCATTACGCCCAGTGTCCCGATAATTGCTCCGTAGGGGAGATTATACCAAGGGAAACATAATCCGAGAATATCAATCATGATGAAGAAAAGAAGCAATCGGAAATAATCGACGATTTTAGTTCCGGTCTTACGCAGTGGTCGGCTACATATCTTCTCTTTGTTTGCTCTTGCCGCGTCAATCCCTGTCCATAAATCCAGCATACAGACACAGCATATCAGTATTAGGCAGATGAAAATAATTGTCACGCCGGAGCGGATGTCTTGTGTGATAAAACCTATATATTTTTCCATGTTTATTTTGTGTTCTTTGGTTTATTCTTATTGAATAGTTATTTTACGATGTAGCGAACCCAACCAAAATAGTCCCCATTTTCTAAGTAATTGTTATCGTATTGATGTGTGTATGCTTCGTTTTCAAAGCTGATATGATTGTAAGCCTTCTTACGTTTGATGAGCCATTCTAACCCATATAAGAGGTAGAACATAAGGAAAGAAAAAGAGAACCACCACGATGATATATCTGCAAATAAAACCAGTGCCCAGATTACTGCTCCACTGGTTATCATACATTCAATCCACTGCCGAACGTGAGTACATTCATGATTACGGACGTGCTGAGCCATCTCCTCTTTGTTCTTGCATTTTGTACACACCCATGCCGCGATTGTGATTGTGTCGAATCTTTCAGTTAAGAAAGTATTTGCAATCCAACTGTTGTAACGAATTCTTTTCATATAATTTCTTTTTATTTCAAAATTAAATTGGGGACAGAACGCATAAAAAGACACTGCGGTAGAACATGGGTAGAAATAGGTAACTAGTAGCCCTATTTCTACCAATGTTCTACCAGAATTGATAAGCAGTCCTACTTTTATATTCTTTCCTCCCAATTTGTAGCTTAGCTGGTTTAATATTAATATATTTGCACAGTGATTAATGTTTAAAAACTCTATGTTTTATTAATGGATAAATTAATATGGTTAGGAAGAAAAATAAACTTTTAATAAGCCTATTGTTCTCATTGGCAATGAATCTAATTTTAATATATTTTATTCGAGACAAGATTGTCAATAAGTACAAACAGTATTTTTGTGAAATACCATACAATCCAAAAAGTAGACCTGATTATTGGTGCATACAAGGATGGAACAATACACTCAAGAAAATGGACATAAATTGTGATGTTTGTTTTTTCGGTCACTCAATTATATATGGCAGTGATTTTAGAAAATACTTCCCGGACAAATCCATAATTAATTTAGGATACCCTGGTGATAATGTGGACGGTATGATGCTTAGAGTTCCACAAATAGGTTACGTACATCCTAAGAAAGTATTCTTAATGTGTGGATCAAACTCTTTAAATATGGATGATAAATATTTTTATTATGCATATAGCAATTTGGTTGATTCTATAAAAAATCAGATCCCAGGTAAGGAGTTGATTCTACTGAACATCATACCCATGCGAGATCATGAAAAAAACGTCATAATACGTAGACGAAATAAATTCTTAGAAAAATTTGCAAGGAAAAATAATATTCAATATGTGAATTTGTACAAACTTTATGTTGACAATAAAGGGAATCTTATAGATAGCCTGACTATCGATGGCGTTCATTTAAAAGAATTTGCCTATGGAAGATGGGCTGATGCTATAAAGGAGTTCATGTAATAATGCCTATAGTACAATATAAAGATATAAATGAAGTAGAAGGGAAGCATTACTCATGGTGTGCTTCCCTTATTAGAAAGAATCACAAGGTATTTTAGTAGAACGTCTTTATCTTATGTAAGTAAGTAATTTCCCGAATACATATCTCATTATCATTTTTTGAGTCTCAGCATTCGGATGAACATTCTCCTTGCTTCCATCATCCGATACTTCTGAAAGTTTCCAAGTCTCTCCAAACTGGTCTAGCCCGTTTCTAAGATTCAATTCCGAAAATAAATCTAATATTGGAATATTAAATGACTTGGTTATTAATTTAATTTGTTCATTCATTTCAGAAACTGTAAATGAATCCGGCCTATCATTACGCGGAACACAAGTCATAACAAATATTCTCGCTCGCCATGAGCATCTTCGTATGGCAGTTTCAAGGCTATATCTAAATCCATCACATATTGTACTAAAATTAGTGGTATTATTTATTTCATCTAATTCCTCATAGGTTTTATTCATTGTTTCTTCACAAGTGCCTAACTGGATTGAACCATTATAGTCATTAGTACCTCCCATCATTGTAAATATTCCGCTAAATCCTTCAGGTAATCCTTCTTTTATTGCTCTATTTATTGAAAATGCATACGAGCCATATACTGATGATTGTGTATATGAAGCTCCGGGGACAGCAATGTTTTTATATGACTTAAATCCAATTTGCGCATTTAACAAGTTAGCCCATCCCTCGAATTTTTCAACTCCAGTAACTCCAGTGTTTGTAATTCCGTTCCATGCTGTTATTGAATCTCCCGAAGCTATAAAATCATAATCTGACAATGGTTTAGACATAATTTGATTAGTTGTATCATTAGATGACAACACTAAATATATTTGAATTTCAGAATCATATCGTACTCCATTTGGAATTAGCACTCTATATTTTTCTACCCCCTCTTGGATAGTTAAGGTTGTTTCACTTTTGGGAGTAACCATTGCAAGATAACTTGATTCATTATTTTTATATATATAAAATTGTGCAGGATATGTTGATTCTTCAGTAACAACATTTTTAAATAATAATTTATCTCCAGTTTTTAATCCAAAAGTATCTAATTTTAATTCATAAGAATATACACCTTGATATAACAATTTATTTTCATTTGCAAGCAGTCCTTTTTTTGCTAATAGAGTTATTTTAACTTGAATTCTTTCTTCGTTTTGAAAATAAAATTTTATTATTTTACAATCATTAACTACAATAGAAATCGGTTTATTATACCTAATATTAAAAGTTTGTAATTTACTACTTTTGCTATAAGCATAAAAAATAACAGTATTAGATGTATCAGTCAATAATGTTACTTCAACTAAAGTATTATCTGGTATATTAGTGGGTAAATATAATTCCTGATTAGATATAAATTCTTTATTATCATATAGAGTTTCTTCTTCAGTTCCTAATATATCTCCTATTTTCACTGATAATTCTGTTACTTCTGATTGTTTTGGGATTTTTTCCCAGTTTTTATCTTTCTCCCATGCAGTGTCGGTAAAAGAAGTCCCAATGTACTGTTCGTTTACCCAATCCTCGTCATCAGGTTTGTAGCTGATTTGCATACCAGCCTTCCGTTCGTTTGCTCCCACCTGCTTACGGGTGGTAGCAGCGTCAGTTACCCAAGTCAGAATCTTGTTACCACCGTCTGCTTCTTTGATGAAGTTGGCCACTGCCCAGCTACCGCCCTGGTACTTCCAGCTTTCCGGCTTTCCTGCTGAGTTCAGGAAGGAAACCTTCAGTCCGGCCGTCCTAAGTTCGCTCGGAACTTGGGCTATAGCCCCTTCAATGTCGTAGCGGTTTGTTCCGGAGGTTCCAGAAGTTGGATTATTCACAGACACATTATATTCGGTTGTTCTCTTGTCAATCTTGGTATCAAGATTGGTGATTGATTGAGTTGTATTTTTTGCCTGCTCGTCGATATTGGTTTTGTCGTAGTAATCCTGCTCGAGCTTGTTTATGTGTTCCAGCATTGCCGTGCCTACACGGGTGGCCGTGTTCTGTTTGTTTGTTTTTTCGTCGCGGATCTGGATGGCCAGTTGCTTTAATTCTTCGAATGTTTTTGTTGCCATAATTCTGAGTTTTTTACGAAGTAAACTTACTGAGTTAGATTTCAAAAAGACATTAGTAAGAATACTTATTCTTGTTTTTCCAATGGGACCCCCAAAGACGGTTTCTTAACGATGTGCCTCTGACTCTTTCGTTGTATTGGATGGCGTCAACAATCAAGCCACAAAATTCTTCTGAATACATGAAAGCCATCTGTTCTTTTAGTACCATAACTGAGGCATAATATGGACGTGAGAACCATTCTCGAGGATACCTTGTTTCACCTGAAGTATATCCACCTCCCCAACCTGGGCCTCTTTTACGTGGAACATCCAGTCTGTTTTCTTCTCTATATCTGTAATCTAATACCTCAAGATAACCTTTATTTCCTTTTTTATATCCGACTCCGGTACCACAATCTTGGTATATGCCGTACTCCATGAATTTGTGCTGTATGGTTGCGAGGTCTGTTGTTCCAGCTACGTTTTCAGTGATTTGCTGATGCAGAGTATAAGTATCTATCACGTGCAATCGTTCTATCTTCTCACGCCAAATGTTTACCATCATTTCGGACCAGGCTTTCATGTATTTTAAGCGGTCTTCAGGAGTCGCATTTTCAGCCATTTGTCGTTTCTTTTCTGAATCAAGGCTATGCCACCCTGTATTCATTCCATGCCATCCTCTAGCCATTCCACTCGTCCTCCTTATAACATAAATCAGTCGGTTCCGTCAGCTCTACCATGAAGTACAGCCCTGTGCATCCGGAAATGAAATACTCCCCCAGTTCACGAGCGTAGATTTTGGAGACATTCAGGAAGGATAAATCCAGGTCTTCGTAGATGTATTTGTCGCGGATCATGCGGGAATGGAACTGTCGGAAGAGC
>ULOJ01029151.1_pt1 | contig 24552 bp, 17 predicted proteins | sample 1952461 | NCBI WGS metagenome assembly ULOJ01 (sample SAMEA4835600, study PRJEB28245) | human gut metagenome | biome: gut microbiome; material: fecal sample | place: Denmark | collected 2008
TAATTCAGTAACTTTGCAGCTGAATTATTAATATAGGTATGAAAAGAATATTGTTCACATTTTCCCTGACTCTTCTTGCCCACTATTCGATGGCGCAAGAAACATTGTCATTGGGTCAATGCCTGCAGATGGGCATTGAACGAAATCTTAATTTAAAGACTTATGAGGGTAATGTGCTTAAAGGCAAGCACAATATCAGCGAGAACCGCTCGCGTCTGTTGCCACAGATTAATATCGGTGCAGCGCTGAACGACAACTTCACGCCGCCAGTATCGGTAACGGATGGTAAGGCTTACGGCAAACCGTATAACGTGACGAAGACGCTGCAGTACAACTCTTCGGCGAGCGTTCAGCTGCAGATGCCGCTATACAGCCAGACAGCATTGACGGCTTTGGACATCTCGAAGACTCTCGACCAGCTCAACACCCTATCGTATGCCAAAGCCAAGGAAGACCTGATTGTGCAGATAAGCAAGATGTATTATCTGGCGCAGAACACCGAGGAGCAGATTGGCATAATCAAGGACAACATCAAGCGACTTGAAGAACTGCGCAATATCACACAGGCTTTCCACGACAACGACATGGCTCTGAGCGTGGACGTGAAGCGTGTGAACGTGAATCTGGAGAATCTCAGCGTGCAATACGACAACGCCAAGGCTATGCTCACACAGCAATACAACATGCTGAAATACGTTATCGACTATCCTGCCGACAAGGACATTACCGTAACGAAGGCTAACGTGGAGCTGACGGACATGGCGGCTCTCACCGGACTGAACGAGAATCTGTCGGAACTTCAGCTGCTCAGAAAGCAGCAAACACTTGCCGAACAGCAGAAGAAGCTTGCCAAGGGCGGCTATCTGCCAACGCTCGCGCTCACCGGCAACTGGACTTACGCTGCCTTCACCGACAATTTCAAGAACTGGTTTCACTCGGGCGAGTCGAACCATTGGTATAAGTCGAACGGCATTGGTTTGTCGCTCCGCATACCCGTGTTCGATGGTTTTGAGAAGCGTTCGAAGATTAGAAAGGCGCAGGTGGACATCGACAACGCCAAGCTGCAATACGAGAATGCACTGAAGGGTATGCAGACACAATACGCCAACGCTGTGAACGATCTTGCCAACAATCAGCGCAACTTCAGCAAGCAACGCGACAATTATCTGCTGGCTGAGGATGTGTATAAGGTGACGAGCGACCGCTATCGCGAAGGTATTGCATCAATGACCGAGGTGCTGCAAGACGAAATGAGCATGAGCGACGCTCAGAACAACTACCTAACAGCCCACTTCAACTATCAGGTATCGAACCTGACTCTGCTGAAACTCACAGGACAACTTGAGAAACTGTTGAATTAGGAATTTGGAATTAGGAATTGTTCTCGGCTACGCCTGCGATTAGGAATTATTCAATGTTGAATTAAGAATTCAAAACTCAAAATTCAAAACTCAAAATCGGCAAAGCCGACAATTCAAAATTCAAAACTCAAAACTCAAAATTGCCAAAGGTAACAACTCAAAACTCAAAAAATGGAAACAAACAATAACACTACAAACAACAACAATAATAGCGACAACAACACACAGTCTACCCACGAACTAACTGCCAAGCAGCTTAAGCGCCAACGCATACGCCAGGTGGCAGTCAGCCTCATAGGTGTAGCTATACTGGTATGGGGCATCGTGAAGATAGCCTGCATGTTTATGGACTACAAGAGCAACGAGAAGAGCGACGACGCTCAGATAGAGCAGTACATATCGCCTGTGAACATGCGTGCTTCGGGATATATCAAGAAAATATACTTCAAGGAACATCAAGACGTGAAGAAGGGCGACACACTGCTCGTTCTTGACGACCGTGAATATCGCATCCGTGTAATGGAGGCAGAGGCAGCACTGAAGGACGCTTTAGCTGGAGCCAACGTTGTAGACGCTTCGCTGCAGACCACTCAGACCTCGGCTACTGTGTACGAGGCTTCGATAGCCGAGATAGAAATACGTCTTGCCAAACTCGACAAGGACCGCCAGCGCTATCAGAACCTCGTGGCTCGCAATGCCGCCACACCGATACAGCTCGAACAGATTGAAACTGAATACAACGCTACGAAGAAGAAACTCGATGCCGTACGCCGCCAGCAGAAGGCTGCCTATTCGGGTGTTAACGAGGTGCAGACACGCAAGAAGAATACAGCAGCTGCCATTGAGCGCACTCAGGCTGCGCTGGAAATGGCAAAGCTCAACCTCTCTTACTGTGTGGTAACCGCTCCTTGCGACGGCAAACTGGGCAGACGCGCACTGGAAGAGGGTCAGGCTGTGAATGCAGGACAGACTATCACCTACATCATGCCCAACACACAGAAGTGGGTAATAGCCAACTATAAGGAGACACAGGTAGAAAAACTGTATGTTGGACAGAAGGTGAAGATGAGCGTTGACGCATTCGAGGGCAAGGAGTTTGAAGGACGCATCACCGCTATTTCAGGTGCAACAGGCTCAAAATACTCGCTCGTCCCTACCGACAACTCTGCCGGCAACTTTGTGAAGATACAACAGCGTATACCGGTGCGCATAGAGTTTGAGGGAATTTCGAAGGAAGACAACGACAAGTTGGCTGCCGGAATGATGGTTGTAGTAAAGGCTCAACTTAAGTAAATGACACAAGCAGAGATATATACGGCAGTGCCGGAGCACATGCCTAAGAATTTTCCGTTCTACAACTGGGTGCCAAAGCCCCTTGGCATCGCCTTTCTCGTCATACTTTTCATACCTATCATGACGGTAAGCGGTGCCTACACCGTCAACAGTAGTGAGATGGTGGGCGGGCTTGGCATCCAGTCAGAACACATAGCCTTCATCAGCTTCGTCACATCGATAGGTATGGCGGCGTTCTCGCCGTTCTTCTACTCGCTGGTGAGTGTGCGCCGCCAGAAGATGATGAGTCTCGTTGGATTCTCCATTCTGGCTGTGCAGAGCTATATATGTGCCAACACCGACAGTCTGTTTATCCTGGCTCTCAACAGCCTCATCATGGGATTTGTCAGACAGACGCTTCTGATGTGCAACCTCTTCACACTTATCAAGTACGGATTTGGCATTGAGGCTACACGCAACGTCACGCCGGGCAACGAGCCTAAGGACGAAGCCGGATGGGACGCTCTCGACACCGAGAAGAAGGCGAGCCAGCCTATCATCTACTTCTTCTTCATGCTGCTCGGACAGATAGGCACATGGATAACCGCATGGTTTGCCTACAACTACCACTGGCAGATGGTCTACTATGCCATGCTTGGTGCCATACTCGTGGCTCTGCTCATCACACTGGTGTGCATGCCCTACAACCCCTACCCTACCAAGCATTGTCCACTGTCGTTCTCTAAGTTCGGCAACGTAGTGGTGTTCTGTCTGATGTGCTGCTCGTTTGTGTATGTCACGGTATACGGCAAGGTGTACGACTGGTACGACAGCCCCAAAATATGTTGGGCCACAGCTATCTGCGTAGTGTCATCGCTGCTGTTCTTCTATCTGGAAAAGACACGCCGCTCGCCCTACTTCATGCTCAAGGCTTTCAAGTCGCGCAGCATCCAGGGCGGCATACTGCTCTTCATCGGACTGATGATATGCAACTCCAGCTCTATGCTCGTGAACATATTCGTAGGCGTGGGCATGAAGACCGACCAGATACAGGTGGCAGAACTGGGCAACTGGGTATTGCTGGGCTACTTCATCGGACTGGTCACCATACTCATACTCAACAATAAGGGTGTACACTTCAAGTGGTTCTTCGCCATGGGATTCCTGCTCATTGGTGCAGCATCGCTGTTTATGTACTTCGAGGTGCAGACAGCAGGAATGCTCGAACGCATGAAGTGGCCCGTGGTGATACGTGCCACTGGAATGATGCTGCTCTACTCGCTCATCGCCGTATATGCCAACCAGCGCATGCCGTACAAGCTGCTCTCTACATGGGTGTGCATAATGCTCACCGTGCGTATGGTGATTGCACCAGGCATAGGCTCGGCTCTGTATCAGGTGGTGTTCCAGCACCGCCAGCAATACTACATCACACGATACGCCCACGACTACGACCGCACCAATGCCGAGACCGCCATGACGTACGACATGACCGCCCGCGGAATGCAATATCAAGGCAAGAGCGAGACGGAAGCACAGAACATGGCAGCTATGTCGACAAAGGGTAAAGTGCAGGTGCAAGCCACCCTGTCGGCAATAAAGGAGATGTCGGGATGGACCATTTACGCCTGCGTCATCCTCGCCGGACTGATGCTCGTGGTGCCATGGCCAAAGAGGGATATATCGAAGGATAAGTAAGGAGGGAGAAAGCCCTACCCCCTAGCCCTAGCCTCAGCCCCACCCCCAGCCCCTCCCCCGCAGGGAGGGGAGCGATGTGTACTGATTGATTATATAATAGGAAAGGCTATGGCGTAATGTCATAGCCTTATTTGTTGTATTTTTAAGTAGTCGGAGCATACCGCTCCCCTCCCTGCGGGGGAGGGGCTGGGGGTAGGGCTTTTTATTTGGATTATTCAATATTTTTCACTAACTTCGCCACAAACATACGGCAGGAGCGATGAAGAATAGCAATAACGGCATTGATATACTCGAACAGCAGATGGCCAACAATGAGGACATCTGCTGTTCGTGTGGTAATATAAATTCTTTTCCAAAGGTATTTTTCGACAACTATAAGGTTGCCGATGTGGGCATCATTGTGTGTACATCGGGCAAATTCAAAATCAGTTGCAATAATGTGGAGTATGTGGTAAACAAGGACGAGACGGCATTTCTGTCGCGCGACGTTTACTTCTCCATCACCAGCCACAGCAACGACTGCTCTGTGGTAATCATTCTATATAGTGTCGACTCCATACGCGACATTCTGGGCAGCACCATTGTCGGAATGAAATTCATCGAGATGCTCAATCCACAAGACTGCTGGGTAATGCACACCGGACACGAAAGCGAGCTGACAAAATATTCCGAACTGCTGGCTGTAGGCAACAGCGACGACAACGTATTCGCAGCCAATGAGCGCCGACTGCTACTGCTGTCGCTCACCTACCGGCTCTGTGGTATATTCCGAGAAATATCAAAAGACGGCGACAATGCCTCAAGCCGCAAACTCGAGACCTACATGCAGCTGATGCAACTCATTGACCAATATCACACCCATGAGCGTGGCGTAAAGTTCTATGCAGACCGTCTGTGTCTGTCGCCCAAATATCTTACGTCGCTCGTCAAGTCGGTGTCGGGCAGCAGCGTACAGCAATTGGTGTTCAAGGCTATAACCAAAAAAGCCATTTTCTTAATAACCACTACCGACAAGAGCATTAAGGAAATAGCCGACCTACTGAACTTTCCCAATGCCTCAGCATTCGGCACATTCTTCAAGAAACAAGTGGGAATGTCGCCAGTGAACTATAGGCAAAAAAAGTATGACACATAACCCATTGTTTAAAGTCCACAAAATAGTCAGAAGTCATAAACTGCATGATTCTTATGCAGTTTTCAGTAAAAACTGCATAGATTTCATGCAGAAATCCCTCAAAACCGCATAGTTTTTATGCAAAATTAAGTATATTTGCAAAAAAAGCAGATGATATGGAACAATTATTTGAATATTTCAAGCGCAAGCTCAACGAAACTCCTACCGACTTAGTAAGATATAAGTATGGGGAAATAGAATGGAGAGGACACGCCTTCGGACTGGTCGGACCGCGAGGCGTTGGTAAGTCAACAATGCTCTTGCAACATATCAAGACGCAATTGGAAATAAAGAACACACTTTATGTATCGGCCGACCATCTTTATTTTACATCACACACTCTTGTAGATTTAGCTGACCGCTTCTATAAAATGGGAGGCAAACATCTTTTCATTGACGAGATTCACAAGTACGACGGATGGTCGGCCGAAGTGAAGCAGATATTTGACAGTTACTCGGATTTACAATTAGTCATTTCGGGGTCTTCCATCCTTGAAATAACCAAAGGCATGGCCGACCTCAGTCGTCGTGTTCCAATATATGAGATGCAGGGACTATCGTTTAGAGAATACCTACACTTATTCCATGGCATAAAAATGGATGTTGTCAATATGGAAAAACTCTTACACCATGAGTATGAGATTCCTGGAATAGACCATCCACTACCATTGTTTCATGACTATTTGCGACGAGGATATTATCCGTTTGGCAGTGATGCTGCATACGATATAGAATTGATGCAAGTTGTAGTACAAACGATGGAAAGCGACATTCCTATATATCTGAACACTAATGTATCAGTTGGCAGAAAACTGAAACAACTGCTTATGGTTGTGGCTGAAAGTGTACCATTTAAGCCAGTTATGCAAAAACTGGCTGATGTGACAGGTATAAACCGCAACTATATTCAAGACTATCTGATGTATATGGAGCGTGCAGGAATGATAGCCCAACTGCGAGATGCTGTAGGTGGCATTAGAGGTCTTGGCAAAACCGAAAAAATATATCTGGACAATACCAATCTTATATATGTGCTTGCTCCCAAACGGGCAGACATAGGCAATATAAGAGAAACATTCTTTATGAACCAAATGCGTATTGCAGGTGATGTAATGTGTTCGCCTGTATCCGATTTTCTTGTGGACGGCATGACTTTTGAAATTGGCGGACGTAAAAAGGGACAGAAACAGATTTCAGAAGTCAACAATGGATATGTGGTGAAAGATGACATTGAAACAGGCTATGCCAATGTACTTCCACTATGGGCTTTCGGACTATTGTATTGATATCACATAATATTAAAGAAAATATTAACAAATACAATAATTTTTACTTGACCACTGCTATTTTTTATATTTACTCTTGTGCTTTTCCAAAAAATTGACGTATCTTTGCATATAACTAACATTCATTAACCCAAATATAATAACGGTCTGCATCCTTAAAAAAGGATTGCAGACTATGATATTTCCAAAAACCTAAAATAATATGAATGCCGCAATTATCTTGATTATTCTCGGAATAATCATATGGATTATAGTACCTAATTTCATTTCTGGCAGCAAGAAAAACAAAGCCAGGAAACAAAAGGTTATGGCTTGCAAGGTTATAGGCTGGCTGCTTATTTTCCTTGGAATCTATAACGCAATTTCTACATTATTAGGAGATTAAACAAAAAAAATAACAAATATGAAAAATTATTTTTCTAAATTCGGTGCAACTGTTCTATTTGCATCCATGACGGCAATGTTCGTCTCATGTGGCTCTTCCAGAGTTGAAGACTTAAGTAAGATCAAAGATTTTCATTATTCAACCACAAAAAGTTTCTCAAACAAGCTTGCCACTGACAAGAGTAATAAAGGCGGTAGCTGCGTTGATTTGTATATTGACTATTCAGACTGCATGACTACAGCTGCCAGTTCAAAATACTATCAAAGCGTACAACCTGCTATTATTGCCTGTACTCCGAATTATTATTCTATTAAAGGTAATGACATAACGTTCGAGAGCAATGACAAGATGAAAGTTCATCAGTTGCTAAACTCCATCACCAATGTCGACTACTCTAACATAAAGGGAGCAGTAGACAGTATCCTTTTGAAGAAAAGAGAGGCTATACTTATCACTGACGGAGAATTCTACCAGCAGGGCATTGGTGCAAACCTTAACAATCCATATCTTGCAGACGAGTTTAAGAAATGGCTAAACGACGGACATGACATTTACGTTTATAGCGAGCCTTATACATCCGCAGGTTTCACAAAGAACAGATACTATATGCTCTTTACAGACCATCGTTTAGACAATAATATCCAGGAGATATTCTCACGCAATGCCCCCAAGGACGATGCAGTAAAGATGGTACACCTCTATAGTGGCATTCCTTCAGCCAAAGTCGGAAATTCAGGAGTTCTTTTCAATGAGCAACTTCTCATAACTCCCGATGCTGAGATCAATCCGGCAATGTCATACGAATGCCATACAATGGATGCAGCGTGGGATGATGTTCAGAAATATGTACTCAATGCAACAGACGATAATGGAAATGCCATAAAGGGTGGCGACTTCTTCTTCAAGGGAATTGACATAGAAGTTACAGAGGTCGATGCATATAAACCTTCAGAGATTGAAGTAAAATGTTATCAGATAAGCGATTTGTATGAAAATTTCAATCCTAAAAAAGACAAGATTACGCTACCACAACCATTAGAAAACATGTTCGTTATTGACGAAGCTGCATGGAAGAAAGGGAACGTAGTTGTCAAACTGCATCCTGACTTTGACGGTTCTTCACTAAATGGGACATCGGGCAACCTTCTAAGAATTGACATTTGCGTAAAGAAGTCAAAAGAAAACTTTACTGACAATGAAAATATTGGAGGTAAATTTAAATTCGATTCTCCATGGGGATACAACACTTCGATATACGAAAGTTTGAAACAGACTCTCCTTGACCCGTCTATAAGTCCTGAAAATAGCGGTGACCCTATAATATATACTGTTTACCTATCGACATTTACACTTTAACATTAACTAATCAATAAATCACAAATAACATGGTTACAAAAATCACAACAATGGCTCAGCTTCACCAAGCTGAGATTGCAACTTACATGACAGACGCTATCGTTGGTATAGTTTTCATGGTTTTAATTCTTATTGTAGCTAATCTTATTTCATGGCAGCCCGGTGCATATGACAATTCACCCGCAAAGCGTAAAACATGGTTCTGGATTCTTGGAGTCGCTTCATTGTTCACGAGCCTTGGAATTGATTATTTCACATGGATGAAAAGAATCGAAAAAGCTCAGTTCGTAAGCGAGTACATTATGCATATGATAGGTGCAGCCATCGTAGGTGTTGTTATCTACGGTATTGTAACATTCATAATATGCAAAATTCAGAAAAAAGACACAAAATTGGCTTCTATGTTCTAAAGCCTGTTATTGTATAACTGTAAAATCTATTAACAATGAACGTATACAATATCATTGCTATAGGTGGAACTGGCATGCGTTGCGCAGAGTGTGTTGTACACCTCTGCGCAATGGGCATGTTTGATGATACCGAGATAAACCTACTGGCTCTTGATACTGACTACAAGAACGGTAACTTTAAGAGACTGAAAAACCTTATTGGCAATTATAATAGAATAACTTCAGACCGCGACGGAGTTGCTTCAAACACTTTGTTCTCAGCAAAGATTAACTATTATACATTCTCACCAGATTACAGCGCCGGCACCAACTACGATATAGTTGCACATTATAGTGATGCTCAAGCCTCAACCCATGACGACGATGGTGTAAAATGGCAGGAAAGCGACCTTGTAGACCTTTTCCTAACACCAGAAATGCGCAAAATGGATCTGCAGCATGGCTACAGAGCCCAAACCCAAATGGGATCCATGCTAATGTATCATGCCATTAAAGAAGAAGCATACAAGAACAAAGGAAAGGGATCAGACCTCGTAAGATATGTAGAAAATCTTATGACTACACCCGGAAGTATAGTATTCTTGTTTGGTTCCGTATTCGGAGGAACAGGTGCCTCTTCTATCCCCGTACTACCTCATGCATTACAAGAAGCAGCCAAAATCCTTTCGAAAGATGGTCAAGGCGACCTGCTCTCTAAGAATATGTTTGGAACCGTAATGCTGACCAATTATTTCAGTTTTGACGCACCAAATACAACTGACTCCGTTTTTGCAACCTCAGACAAATTTGCACTGAACTCACAAGCAGCCCTTTCATTCTACAATGAAGACGAAACTGTAAGATCTACTTATAAGAGACTATATATGATCGGTAGAGAAAAGCCACGAAATGTATCGCGTCGCGATGCTGAAAGTGTGACTGGAGGTGATGCGCAACGCAATCCTGAAGACTATATCGAACTGGCAGCAGCTTCTGCAGCATATGATTTCTATCAGAATGCCAAAGCCCATATGGACAAACCGGTATTTGGAGATGAAGCAGAGATATTCTACCGCACGATGTCATCCGACGACAATAACAGTCTTTCTTTTGAGTCGTTCTTTGGCACAGACAAAGACAAATTCGCACAAAAATGCGGTATTATGATGGCTTCTGCATTCCTTTTCGGACCACAGGATTTTGCAAACAATAGAAGAAGACATGAATCATTCAGGGCATTGACAGAAGAAAATGTCAAGGATATTCGCGACTTCTTCCGTATGTTCTATGATTTGGAATGTCTTGACGAAAAAGAGCCTGGCAGTGGTTGGATAAAACAAATGCAGGAATCGGCTATAGAACAAGGCTACCAAGGCTTTCTCTTTAATCAAGCAGCATACAGTACGGCACCAAATACTGCAGGAAAATTCAAATACAACGAAAAACTTTTCCCCGAAACATCAAAGTACCACTACTCTGTAAGTCTTATCAGTAGCGCTTATGATACATTCAAAAAAGAATTCGGAGATAACGTTTTTGGCGACAGCGACAAAACTGCCGTATCTGCACTATTGAAGCGTACATACGATACCTTTACTAAACTTTATGGTTTCTAACTTATACACTACTGAAAATGGCAATAACAAATAACCTTTTACCAAAGTGTATCAAAGGTCATGACACACAGCAGGCAAAGCCGAATTCATGGGAAAAAATGGGAATGCCTGAACAGTTTATCGATAGTATAGATACCACTGGCGGTGAACTGAATGATGCAGCAAAGTTTAATCTTTTAGTTTCGAGCGTACCATCACCCTGGGCAAGAGTACATCTTACCCAGCATGCCATTATGGCAAAAGAAGATAAGACCGATACAAGAACCTTGTCTCAGTTCTATTCTTTCTTGTGCAGCGAATGGCGTGGACTGATTGCAGCATACGTTCTCTATCCTGAAGATTTCGAATTGACAAAACCTATAGAGCTTGTATCCAAGGATATAACTAGACGTTCAGGAAAATTCGACATACTGAGTACATATGCTGAAATGCTCTTCGAGAATGAAGCTTTATGGAAGTACGAAAAGGGACAGTTGGAGAGACCTAAAATGCAGATTCTCTACTATCATAACGGCGACCAACGTTATCCTGTAGGTGGTACATCTCCCTTCAGTATTCTTTTCTCTGGAATGAATTACATGATGCCCGTTGATGAACAAAGAATATACTGGATTGTTGACGGCAAATTCCAAGATCCTGCAGACATAAAATTTGAAACATATTACAAGGAAGGTGAAGCCAAATTCAATGATAAGCATTTCAACAATCTGAAGAAGCTTTACTCATTCTTGAATGGTGTTCAAAAGAACTCTTCAAATTATATTGAGACTTTAAAGGGTATTTGGGAAAGTTCTCACAACAACGAAAACTCACCAAGTACTACAGATGCAAGATATAATATTGTAGAGCGAGTTCTCAATGCTGCTATAGCTGCATGGATGGATGAGATCCGTATCATATTGGGCAATGTTGCCGAGAGATCGAAAAACATTCCCGTAAACCACAAGAGACCAGAAGGTCCGCTTGGCGAACTTCTTAACATAAAAGCAGCATACTACTGGAGAAATAATGCTTTCTACACCAAACCTTTTGAAAAATCCGAACTGAGTCAGGAAAATCACGAGGTTCTTGTTAAAGATGTGGAAAGTCTGTTCATAAGTAGTGACTATCTTGCCCTATGGCGTGATTGTGCAATACCAATGACCGACAGATCAGGAAAGCCTACTTCACGAATGGAGCACGATTACCGCATGTCGCCTATACATTTTATAAAAGCAGAAGAAAACGGCAAGACTTGGTTTCTCGCAGTTCCTCTTAGTGAATATGCTCTTACAGATGTATTCAAGCAGGAATTTGTACCAATCATTGAAGGTACTAATGAGAACGTAAAGATACAGGCAGAAAAGAACGGAAAACGAGTTGACGTTTATCTTAAAGCACGCATTGATGCAGAAGGCGAGTGGGTCAATATACGTAATCGTTCATTTATTGTGGAAACTCCAGATCAGACAAAGAAAGTGTTCGCATGGCCCAACTTCTGCTCTTCAAAATGGCAGAAATACTACTATTATAGTGAGTTCCCTACAAATGCCACAAAGGATGTCCAGATGGTTCCTGTCTTCGAAGACATGGCCGACATTGAAGACATGAACAATACAGAATCATGGTCAAAGGACGCATTCCTTAAGATGATTAAGTATCCGGCAACAGCTACAACCGATGCGCACGCCTACGAAATCATCAGGACAAACAAGCCCTTGCGTAGAATCAAAATACGCAAGCGTATAGGTAATGGCATATATGACTTAGGATGGCTTGTTGTACGTCAAGTAAGCTACAATACCCTTGATACACCTCAAGGCATGCAAACCATTCCTGATTCAGATAACCTTTCACCAACAACAGTAGGATTTGACTTCGGTAGTACCAACTCATGTGCATATTATTGCGGTCAAGGCTCTAACGACATTCGACCTATTCCGTTTACAAATAGACGTTTAGCCATAATTGGATTTGACAATAAACCCATTGACACTGCTGAACCCAATGAACTGCTCTTCATCTCAAACGAAGAACCGATCAATAAGAATGGCCAGATCAAGTCATGGCTACATGAACACGATCAAATGTTTATTGATCCGTCAAAGATGGGTGAAGAGTTGGTTGGAGGTGTGCCCGTTAACGAAACAAACATTACGGTCAAGAGCATGAACCGTTATGATATTACCACCAATGCCGGCAAACTTCATTACAATATGAAATGGCTCGTTGACAATGACGGTACACGCAGAAAGAAGGCCTTCATGAAAATGGTATGGATTCAGATATGCGCAGACTTGTTTGCAGAAAACCTGTATCCACAAACATTAAATTGGTCATACCCGAGTGCTATGGGCTCTAGAGACATGAGTGCTTTGGAAGATATATTTGCAGACATTCCATCACCTTGTCCTAATTATTGCGTAAAGGAAAAGAACTCCTTCACCGAAGCTGAAGCTGTATGTTCATACTTCCTTGACAAAAAAATATCACTTGAGCCCGACAATCTTTTTGTAGGTATTGACATAGGCGGTTCTACATCAGATATACTTGTGCTTGGAAAAGAAGCCCAGCAAGTTCATGAGACTGAAAATCGTCCCATTGACAATCATATTGCTCAAACTGCACACGACATTACAGCTACATCCCCTCAAACCAACTACGATGAACTCGGTCGTAAAGAACTATGCAACCTTGTTCGTGAACGGGGTCTTGCAGGTAAAGTAGAACTTGATGAACTTGGCAGAAGTGAGATAGTGGACTTCCTTAAAGCTAACGAAGCACAAGCTGAAGTTGACTATGATGAAATGAGCCGTAAGGAACTTTGCGACATCGTTCGCGAACGTGGTCTTGCCGGTAAGGTTGACCTTGACGAGCTGAGCAGATCAGAAATCATTGAATACCTAAAAGCCAATGAATGTCCCGCTCAAGTTGACTATGACGAACTCAGCCGTAAAGAACTTTGTGATCTTGTTCGTGAACGTGGTCTTGCTGGTAAGGTTGACCTTGACGAGCTGAGCAGATCAGAAATCATTGACTTCCTAAAGGCGAACGAAACTGGTGCTGCAATAGACTACGATGAACTGAGCAGAAAAGAACTTTGTGATATTGCCCGTCAACGAGGCCTTGCTAATACAGCTGACCTTGACGATCTTAGTAGACATGAAATCATAGACCTTCTTAAGTCTAACTCTGGTGCTAAGACAGTACGCCACGCCCAAACGGTCAATAACGTATCAACTCATAGTCGCCAGTCGGCTGCCGATACTGCTGAACGAGGAGGAACTGACCGTAGACTGTTTACCCAATGTTCTGTACGTATGGCTGCAGGTGTATTTTTTGATGCAATCATCGGATCCAAGAAGTTCCGCGACTGCATTAGAAACTTCCATGCATCGAAGGAAACACACATCAAGGTTGAAGATATTGACAGTATCGAGGTTGATCCATTAAGAGCGCCATACTACCTGAACAACATATTCGACCAGCTTCATGGAGATGCCGAATTCAAGAAGTTCTATGGCTATCTTAAGAATGACGTGCCTTTCGTTTTCACTCTGCCAGCATATATTGTAGGCGCTCTTATGTCATACTCTGGCATGTTAGTGCGCAATGCTATCATAAACCAAAAGTTGGACAAGATAGAAGAGGTGCACCTACGTTATTTCGGCAAGGGCGGACGCCTGTTCGAATGGCTGTTCTTCACCTTCAAGCCTGCTGAGGTAGAGGCCTACCTTAATGCCTGTTTCGAAGTAGGACTGAAAAATGAGGCTATTAACGAAGCATTCGGACGTGGTGCCGATTACAAACCTATCGTCTGCATATTCGATAATAGTCACGACGAGCAGTATGGTAACAGCGAGAACTCTGAAAACAAATCGGAGGTAGCAAGAGGTCTTGTTTCGCGTCATGAGATAAAAGGCATAGATGCCAACCGCCGCAATATATACGGCAAGCGCGGACAAAGCACATCAAACGAATACGATGCTCGCAAACAGGAGGTTATTGGTGAAGTAGGCATTCAGCGTAATGGCATAACCCTCAATGAACTCTCACTGGTTGATGACAACTTCTACGAGTATGAAGGCAGTATCTCTATGCCTAAGAAGTTTGAAAACTTCTCTGAGTTCATGGATACTTTCATCCAGTTTGTCGGTCACGCCACAAACATTTATCCTCGCACAACAAACCTTGCAAGCAAAATACAGGATGTACGCAATGTGCGCAATTTCATCGTCAAGGACACCGAATTCCGTAAATATACCGAGAATATCAAGGCCGGCAACGAAGACTCTTACCGTATGCCTGTATTTATTGCTACAGCGTTGTATTATCTTGAAGAAGTACTTCTTAAGGAAGTCTTCTCCAACAGTTAACAAACCCTATCGTATTTGAACATTGAAATAATATGGCAAAATACCTTCAATTGTATCTGGACACCGACTTCATTATTCCTATTGGAGTCGGTGATTCCGGAAACATAAACAAATATATCGACCAACAGGCCTTAAGACGGTTGTGGCTGTTTTTTTCACGCACTTCCAGCAATGGTATGTTTGATGCAACAGAGTCAAACAAAGCCAATTTTGATGCTGGCAGAGAGGGTTTCTATGGCGACTTTTGGAAGCATGTGGAGAATAACGATAAAGTTCCAGGCGAGTCATACAAATACCTTGATTTGCTAGACTTGTCACGCATAATCACTAAATTACGCGAATGGTCAAATGCTACTCTCTTCACTGAAACCCCTGAGGTCGTTCTCAATTTCTCCACAGTAATCCCATTGAAGGCACGCAGAGCATTTGTTGATTACATAAACGAAAAGTTAGGACGTGTACGTAGCTACAGCATTGAAATGAACAATCTGCTTTCGGACAAGATTGTATACGACTACCAAACACTATCGCCTGCTTTTGGCGACCAATTGCTGATAGTCCAATCTGCAGGCAAGGATATTCTGCTGTCAATACAAACATGGTGTGGCAATCAGTTTATGCAGGGAGACGAACCATTAAGACTTAAGAAAAAGGGCAGCGAGTTTCTTAAGGAGGCTATAGCCAAAATAGTGGTAGACTATTTTGAGCAGAATTACCATATGCTTCTGCCAACGCAAAAAGAAAAGGAATATGCCTATCAAATGCAGTTCGCAGACACTTGGCTACAAGACAGAAACGGCGACGAAGACTTCTGGGTTGACAATTTTCATTATTCACTCAACCCAGCCAAATTGTATCCCCCAGTACAAATTGACGGCAAACAACTGAATCTGATTGAAAAAGAGGCCATCCGCAACACAATAAATGGTATTTACAAATTCTATAAAGAGAATATCATCAACAAGCATCTGCATACAATTCTTATTGGTGACGTTTTCAAAGAAGAAGTATTTATGAAGGATTGTGTCAGCGTAACATCAAGCGATGGCAAGTACACGTTCTTTAATGACAACGCCATTCAGGAGGCTTTAGGACGTTATAATGTAAAATACTCTACATATGTGGAGGATTCTTTGCATCTTGAAAGAATCTTCATGGACAAAGCCAATGAACGAGAAAGAATCAGAACATACGTTCATAATGCAGAAATCCTTGGCTCGCTGCGCGACAATATCAATGGTACCGTCCACAACATCAAGACTGCTGTAAACGCCGTTAATGAACGTAACTTCGATTTGCACGAATCATGGAAGTCATTGATGCGTCAAAGCAAGTTCAGTGAGGCCTCTGACCTTATCGAACAAATGTCAACAAGCGATGAATTGGCAATCTCTAAGAACGAAGCTATTGAAATACTGAAAAGTATTGAACTTAGCAACTCGCTTCTTATTGATCTGAAACAGCTGAAAGAAGTTGAGCCGATTGTTAATTCCATAAGAAACGGTGAAAAGGAATTGCGAGAACTTAATGCAAAGGCTGACGAACTAAGGAATCTGCCGGAATCGCTCAGAATATCGGTACAAAAATACAGAGACCTATATCCGAGATACAAGGAACTGAAAAAACAGTTCGAAGCAGAATCCACCCTGACCGGTCGAAGAAACATTGTTGACGAAATGAAGGATCTGACGATGGAACCGATGCCGATATTGGATATTGAAACAATTAGCGGAACTATCACCGTAAAACTTGTATCTACAGGTGGATTCCTTGGCATTGGCGCCAAAAAAAGTGTCGATATAAAACTAAGCATCGACAAGCCACTACTATGCCGTGGCGTTCTTATTGTAAGCCCAAAGGTTATAACAAAAATACCTGAAGGACGTTACGGCATATTCGCTATAGATGTAGATAAAGGTGCAGAAGGAATGGTAGTAGAAACAAATCTTGATTTCAATACAATAGGATTAGAGAAAAACGCCAAATCAATATTTGTAAAATTCTGGCCACACGAAAACGACAAGATACCTATCAACCGCTTTGATGTCAGTGGTGGTGGAATGATAACATTATAAAATCTATAAAATAATACAATGGGAAAATCTATTCTTTGTCCGTACTGCTTTGAAACCTTTGACAATACTGAGGTGATGGTACAGTGCGATAATTTTGCAACACGCACAATTGACGGCAAACCAAAAGAAATATGTGAGCGCGAAGAAAACCGACTCTTCAACGAACATTGGGATGAGAATGTCATGTCAAAGCATGTGTTCAGTCCCAACATCAGTTTTCTGGACAGAATCAGGGGGTATAAGCCCAAACCATGCAAGTGCGACCAGTGTGGAGCCAACTCTTCACGCTTTGTATGTCCTCATTGCAACAACTGGCTTCCAACAGAAATGATAGAGAAGGGTTCTGAAATCATCTCGGTAATCGGTGGTCCTGCAAGTGGCAAATCAAACTACATTGTTGCGTTAATCAACCAATTGCAAAAATACGGCTACAAATTGCAATTGGGACAGATTCTGCCACAACTTGTAGGTAGAAACAAAGCTGAATATACACGCAACCTTTATGAAAAGGCAAAAGACTCAATATTCAAATATCACACCCCTGTAGCTAAAACAGCTACGACAGTACATCCTATCCCATGGATATTCCGTCTTGAAAGCCATGCGACAAAAAAGGCAGTATACTTAGTGTTCTACGATACTGCAGGTGAGAGTTTTAAAGACCCCGAGGAAATCAGAAGAAACGCCAAGTATCTTGACAAGTCAAGGGCTGTAATTGTTTTGCTCGACACTCTGTCTCTGCCTTATATCCAAAGAATTCTCAGCCGAAAGCACATCGTCAATCAAGACCAGGCCACTCCATTTAGCGATACGATGGACGCTCTTAACAACTTTGCCACAGACAACAACCATCTCTACAAGCGACCTTTTGCTTTTGTGATGAGTAAGTTTGATGCTGTAATTCAGAATCAAGAAGACCTTGAGTTTGACATTGAACCATTCAAACACAACAGTTCGTTCATACATACCGGCAAATTATCACTACGCGAGATCAATGAGGCGAGCGATATGATTAAGAGTTATATGGAAAGCCATTGGGACGAAGGTCAGCTTGGATATGACGTAGTAAAGAAATGGGGTGACAATGCCCGATTCTTCGGAGTCTCGGCTCTGGGTGCCATGACCAACGAGAACCTGCAAATTGACATTTCGGAAGATCAAGACGTAAAACCATTCCGAGTTATGGATCCATTAATCTGGGTTCTGCACAAGCTTGGCGGTTTTGGTATTCCTGTAGAACAATAAAACACATAGAGACATGAAGTATTATCATATTATATACAACTCGTCCGAAAAGCCAATGGACGGAGGAGTCGGATTTGGTATTAGAACCGCTACAGAAAATACTCCAGAACAGTTGCTTAAGGCAATTAGGGGTATCAAGTTCTTTACCGATGATTGGGAGTCGTATGAGGACAAGCCTTCACCAGCAAAGATGAAGGAGAATCCATCGGCTATAGAGACTATTGCTAAAAACTATGCAATAACCAATATCACAGATGAACAAGGCAAAGTGTATTACGTAATTGCCAGACGCGCCTATGTTGGTTTTGACTATAGCTTCTACAAGAATGGTATGCCCACTCGTCCAGGTAACTATGTCATCGATTACTATGTATTTGATTCCACACCTAAGAGTCAGGCATATGAAATTCTGTACGAAAAGTCGTTAGCAGAATCCAATCACTTCATCCCAAAATCAGTGCAACCACGAGAGGACAATGAAGAGATGAAGGAGATATCCGTTGGAGCCCAACCGGCTCTTCCTATAGAAGAAAAGCCTTTCAATGCAGAACTTGTAGATGCACTTGACAAAGAAGTCGTAAAGTTGTTCTTTACATATCTAAAATCACATAAAGAAGGCAAAAAACTTGTCGTGAAAGCAGGCAAGGAAAAAGCACTTAAGCTTACCGCTGATTTATACAGAATGCTCGAACCTGAATCAGCCAAGAATGTCCGTATATATGTAAATCTGCGCAGCCAAGGTGTTAACGACTATTTTGATATTTTCTTTATACATGAAGATTATCCACACCAGATTTATCCCGGTCTCTATGATTACATAGAGATTGACTCTGCAGCAATGCCTGATACAGACGAAGCAAAAACATTCAGCAGAGATTTGGAGAACTTGGTGTGCTCCTCATTTGCAGCCAATAAGGACGATGTATACGACACGCTCAAATGGCTGATGATGCCAGAATACTCTATAGTAAAATCTCTTAGCAAGTCAACTATCGACTCTTTCTTCTGCTATTGTATACAACCTGGCAACTTTACATATGACAATCTAAAAGACTCAAATGGCAAACTGAATGATGAGTTTCTTAATGTTCTATGTTCATATACTAAGAAAAACAAGAAGAATGCCGAGCGTTTCAATATTGTTGTAACAGAGACAATGAATGACGCAACAGCTCAAGATATAATCAAGCTGATAGAAGAATACAATCATCTTTCTTCTGCTGGATTCTATCTTGACGACATTACATACAATGTAAAACAGAATGTTTGTAGCGTATTGCTTTCTGACATAAATCTTTTCAAAAAATCAATTGACAAATTATCTCTGAAAGGTATTCAGAAATTCTTTGTCAAGACAATTTTTGAAAGCAAGAACGAATATGTTGACACCAACACTCTCGATTCATATATGCTGCATCTTTACAAGTGGTTTTTGAGTGACGAAGAATTGAAAAACAAGAACAATGTGCTTTTCAAGCGATTTATGTATCGCAATATGTCGAGTGAAATATTCTATACTATTATAGATGACATTCACGGTGACAATGAAGATGCAAAAGTGAAGTTCTTTATACAAATTCTTCAGAAAGAGCTAAAACCATTCAAAGTAGTATGGCCATATATGGACCACTATTTGGCTAAAACATCAACGAAATACAAATTCCTTCAAGAGTTTGAAGCCAGAATTGAAAACGAGCAGTATGCTCCAATGTTCTACCATTCTATCATCACCAACAAGGCATCATATTCAACTGTTGGTACTATAGAGCAATTGTCAGCAGTTCTTAAAAAGAACCCTGAATTAAAACGCCTTGTTGAAGCCAACTACAACCAAGACGGTTTGTATAAAGGACTATATAATGAACTCAAGACCAGTTGCAAAGCCAATCCACAAAAAGCATTGGATGCAATAAAACAGAATGTACTAGGTTTCCTTAATATAAAAGACCCATCATTCCAGGTTCTTGCTTTCTATCTGGAATTGAAAATAACAGGCAATTACGATAAAGTTCGTCAACTGAATCCTACCAGTTTGAAACTGGCATACAAAGAGATAAACGAACAACAAGACAAAGAACTGTTCAATGAATTGCTCCCTGTTTTTGTTGAGGCATCCAAAATTCAGAAGGGTGATATCACACCATTGGACGTTGCTAAAAAATACAAAGAGTACAATCGTGAAGCAAAGACAACAGAGATGCTTGAAAAGCTTGTCCCGTCAAAAGACAAGGGGTGGATTGATATGATTTCAGCCATATTACACGATGTAAGCCATAAGGACTTCAAGGAAGCATTTGACCTGGTCCAGAGATTCGGAATGAAATCCGAAGACATAGAAAAACTTATGACACGCATCTATGCCAAAGAATACAATGCATACAAGCGCAAGAATAAGGTGAAGAACTTCTTTGTTTCCATGAAAAACATCTTCACGTCTAAGAAGAAATCCAATGATACAGACAAGAAGAAAAAAGAAGAGACCAAAGAAGAAAAGAGAAAAGATAAACAAAACAACAAATCAACTCAATAATAAAAGACATGTTAAATCTACAGACTATCATGCCGTTAGCGGCTCAAGATTATTCAGACGAACCAAACACGTGGGTGTTTTGGGCGTTTATGGTTCTTGGCTTCATTGCTTTTCTTTGTAGTTTCGCGACACCAATATGTCAATCAAATTGGGAAAACATCAAAGGAGAATACAATGAAAACAACATGCGCAGATTGTTCATGTTCAATCGTCAGCCATATATTCTTGTTGTACATATTGCAGTATCAATAATTTTATCGGCAGTAATAGGTGCTGCCATCCTGTTTCTAGTAGGCGGTATAGGTTATTTGTTGCTTTGGATTGTAAAGCTCATCATATGGGCTATTATCATCATCGGCTGGATATGTTTGGTCGGTGGAGTAATAGCACTCTTTGGAGGAGGGCCAGTCGGATGTCTGCCTATAATCATAGGTGGATTGATTGTATATTACCAAGATACATTATCCGCATGGGGAAACAAATGCGTTGAAGCAGGCTTTGAATTTTTCAACGAACTGAACTTATGGGAATATTGTCAGTATCTTTGGACAGAATACTCATTGACATTATTAACCATAGCAGCTATTCCTATTGCCATCGGTGTTGCAGCTGCTGTGCTGGCACTCCTGTGCTCATTCGTATTTTGGATTGTTGAAACAGTCATCACACGAAAGTACAATATCAAACATCCGTGTCCTTTCTGTCATAATCCGTCAGAACCTGCCATTTACCTCTCAGAGAATGTCGAACTGCCCATTAGACTGCGTCCAAGCTGGTATGGACTACTCCATGTCACACATCCCGTAACGGGCGAGAGTATGCCGACAATGCTGCTGAACGGAAGAGATGAGTTGCCACGAAAATGTCCTCATTGTGACCGTATCATCAATTACAAGACCGGAGTTGAGAAACATATTGCCTTTGTAGGCTTGCCAGAATCAGGCAAAACATGCTTGACATATCGCTTTATTGGCAATATGATGAAGAATGACTACGAAATCCAATTCACAGACGATGTAAACAAAGAGGCACAGAGAATAATACTTGACGTAAAGAATGGTAAAGAACAGGAACTCGCTTCTAAGACAAGTGTCAATGACATGCGTAGAAGCCTCCAGATTCTTGTACCAGGCAAAGCACCTTTACCTTATCATTTCTTCATAAATGATGTTGGTGGCGAGCTCTTTACAACTTCTGGTGTAGAATCCAACTATATGCAATTCTTTAAGGATGTCGAATCGGTTTCGTTCTTGATTGACCCATTCACAATGGATTTCTCTGAATATGAAACATCCGGTGATTTTGGCAAATGGTACAAGACCAATATAATTGGAAAAAAACAACTGAAGCATACAGAAAAATTCTCGAATGTGCTACAGACTGTAAAAACCATGTCTGACCAGTTTGTACATAAGACCAAGAACATACACGTGAATATTATTCTCGTCAAATCAGACACAGGATATATTCCTAAAGACGTGTTGGACAATGAAACAAAGTTAAAGGATATGGTCATAACCCAAATGGGTATGGCTGCAGAGGTTATGGATTTGGAGAACACATACGCTTCGCTTCATTTCTATGCTGTATCTGCACTTAAAGATTATGGCATAGACCGACTAACAGCTGGTATCATCGAAGATCTTAACATAAAGTTGTAATATCATATATGAAAAAAAATACATTTTTAATATTACTTACTTTCTGCGCTCTGTTGTCTTCATGCAATAAGAAACAAGCTGCGATTGACGAACTTGAGGCTTATTCTGTGGAACTAAAAGAGAATTCCTCAGATTATTCCAACCAAGAGTGGGAAGATGCAAACGAACAATACCTACAGCTTGTCGAACAGATTGAACAATACGAGTATACCGATGAAGAACTAAAAGAAATCGGTAAACTAAAAGCACGTTGCCTCAAAGAATTACAAAAGGGTGCCATGAAAAAATTTCAATATGGCATTCGTAGTATAACCAATCAGATTGAAGGCGCTCTGAAGGAATTCGGAGAAGATGAAGATGAAAAGGAAAACGATTTAGAAGAATGATTGTTTTATATTAAGTATGGGTTCCTCGTTTTGCAAAACGAGGAACCCGTATTCTTTTAATACACAAATGAGTGGGCATATAAAGAAAATATTAGGAAGTTAGGATTTAAATATGTAACTTTGCTCTTATAACACCTATTAAAATCACGTAACCCAAATCTTAAAACAACAAACAGAAATGGCATTTTCCGACTCAAAACCCCACTATGCCCTGCTTGACGGTCTGCGTGGCGTGGCTGCAATGCTCGTCGTATGGTATCATGTATTCGAAGGTTTTCAGTTTGCAGGCAACAAGCCCTTCATCGACTTTATCAACCACGGCTATCTTGCCGTCGACTTCTTCTTCCTGCTCTCTGGCTTTGTCATTGGCTATGCCTACGACGACCGTTGGGGCAAATCGCTTACAATGGGCGGTTTCTTCCGTCGTCGTCTGATACGTCTTCACCCTATGGTGATGCTGGGAGCGCTGATAGGCACCGTGTCGTTTCTGCTCACCGGTATGGAGCGATGGGACGGCACCCACTCAACCCTGCTACTCACACTGATAGCCCTCGTATGTTCATGGCTCATGATTCCGGCTTTGCATGGAATGCAACGCGACGTGCGTGGCAATGGTGAGATGTTTCCGCTCAACGGCCCTTGCTGGTCGCTCTTCTTCGAATATATAGGCAACATTCTATACGCCATCATCATCCGACGACTGTCTACACGCGCCCTGGCATGGCTCACAGCATTGCTCTGCTGTGCCTTGACATGGTTTGCCGTGACCAATCAGTCGGGCTACGGCTCAATAGGCGTAGGCTGGACCATTGATACCACCAATCTGCTTGGCGGCACACTGCGTATGCTATGCCCATTCACCATAGGTATGCTTATGTCGCGAGTGTTCAAGCCGATAAAGAATGTACGTGGCGCTTTCTGGGCATGCTCACTCATTCTGATTGGTATCTTCCATGTACCGTTCGTAGACGGAGGCTCACCAATGAGCCTCAACGGCATATTCGAAGCAGTATGCATCATCGGTGTTTTCCCTATAATAGTATGGCTGGGCGCTTCGGGCACCACCACCGACAATACATCTCGACGCATCTGCCACTTCTTGGGCGACATCTCATTTCCGCTCTACATAATACACTATCCGCTGATGTACGCCTTCTATATGTGGCTCATCAAGACCAGGCTATACACATTCAGCGAGACATGGCCCATAGCCATCTCAACAATGGCATGCAGCATATGCATAGCATGGCTTAGTCTGCGATTCTACGATGAGCCGATAAGAAAATGGCTGAAGAAACATATTTAGATGAAAATAAAAAGTATATATAATATAAATGGTAAAGTAATATATATTGCTTTATAGCTATATCTTATAAGACTGTAATAATTTACTGTAAAACAAAATATCGGACGAACCCATTTGAAAGGCAAAAGGAGTCGTTTTACGCAAGCAACAAAATATTTATCGGAACAATACATACTTATGAAACCAAAAAAAGGAGTCCTTTTGAATATCTCCAAAAGAACTCCTCTCATATAGGATTAAAAAAGTTTTATTTCTTTCTGTCAATTATCAGCTTGTTGTCCTTGTGTACTACGTGCAGATAATTGAACTCGTTGAGATTGTCGACAAACTCCTTGATGCTTGCCTTGCGCGATGCAATGAAGTGCAGACGGTAGCTCATCAGCGAATTGTTGCGTATCTCCTGACTTCGTCATTGCGTCACCCAAAAATCTTCATCAAAGAGTTTGGCGATTTTCTG
>ULOJ01006484.1_pt1 | contig 23103 bp, 30 predicted proteins | sample 1952461 | NCBI WGS metagenome assembly ULOJ01 (sample SAMEA4835600, study PRJEB28245) | human gut metagenome | biome: gut microbiome; material: fecal sample | place: Denmark | collected 2008
CTGTTAAAGTTAAGAAGAAGATCTCCGAACCTGTGGCTAAAGACACTAAGCCTAAGAAGGACAAGGATGGGATCGAAGCAGTTGATTATGATGAAGTAAAGACAGAGATTAAGGAAGTTGATTCGGATTTCTCTAGAGCTGTAGTACTTAAGTTGCCATATGAGTACACACACCCATATGACGATGAAAAGATACAGCAGATGCCTATCAAGGTTGGAGATATCGTAATATACAGATCAGCTAGAGGAACTATGTATTTTGACTTACTTAAAGATTCTCAACTTGTATCGCTTTACGATATTGTAGCAACTGAGACAATAGATAAGTGATGAATATAGATAAAGTTTGTAGATAGATCGGACAATAGCTAAACGAAGACCCGGAGCTTGTAAAACAGATAGTTATGCATTAGTTCTAGTTCGTAGTTGATGTTATGAAAGATCAAGATGATACTAGAGACGTATTAATAAACAAACTATTTAGATTCAAGCTTAAGAATAGATTTAAAGATAATAAAAATAAACCATTAAGCCCATATGAAAAAGATAATAAACATTGATCGCAAGCCTATTATCGTTGATACAGATACAGCTTAGGTTAAAGCAATTAGTAGATCTGCAAGAGGTATAGATGATGTTTACGTTATTCCAGAAGACGCAAATATTGAGTGGACATCAAAGTTCTTAAATGACAAAACTTTCTGTACAGATGTAAAGAAAGACGATATTCTTATCACATTCTATGACAAAGATCTTGGTACAGACTTCGTGATAATTAAGTCTAAAGATTGGTTGAAGGCCCTCAATAATGCTAAGGAAGCTGATCAGAAGAGAAAGGAAGAGTGGGCAGCTAAGCAGAAGGAGAATGCGCATGTGAATGTTGCTTGCGAAGATTGCGGAGATAATTGCGGACCATGTTAATATTTAAGTTATGAAGAAAGCTATTAAGAAGACAGTCAAGGTAAAGAGACATAAGTATACAATCGATATGACTAATGCCGTTAATATGGAGGACATTGCAGGAAACTTCGTTGGTCAGAAGATTTTGAATGGCATGAAGATTACATATGATGATATCTGTACAATTACATCAATTGTTACAGATCTTGTGCTTAAGGATATTATGCCAGAGGATTGTTCAGCAATCGTAAATGATGGCGGTGTATACAGAAAGTGTACAGCTGTTAGAGTTGAGAATAAGGTTAAAAAACCTTGGTACAAGCGAGCATGGAATTGGATTACTCGTACTAAGTAATCACCTTTAGAGTCTATTAGTCAAACGGTAAAGACGGCCCGATACAAAGGGAATAGTTAGCAGGTTCGACTCCTGCATAGACTCCGACTTTTTTGAATTAAATTTTATAGTTTAATAAAGTGGCATCCATGTGTGTACACTATAAATAAAAGGCTACCATGGTAAGCTGACACATGGACCCAATACTGGTTCTGCGTAACTCCAGCTAAAGGTTACGCTTTATCGCGGAGTGGAGCAGTGGTAGCTCGTCGGGCTTATAACCCGGAGGTCGGCGGTCCGAATCCGCCCTCCGCAACAACAGAATGAGGGTGTTGTAGTAATGGTTAACTTTCTAAATTTGAAGATTTAGAGATAGTGGTTCGATTCCACTGCGTCCTCATATATTGCCCATTCGCGTACCAGCTAGCGCGCCGGGCTCTTTTGTCCAATGAATAATTGAATATATAATAATGGAAAATAAAATATATAAACTCTCAGACGAACAGTTTGTTGAGTTGCTCAAGAAAAGTTCAACAATATCTGAAGTGTTGTTTAAGCTTGGCTATACAGTCAAAGGAAATTCTTGGGGATATTCTCAAGTAAAAAGAAGAATGGATGACCTAAATTTAGATTACTCTATATTTAAAGGTAAATCCGCTGTTATAAAAACAAGCAAGTTAAACAATGTAAAGAAAGAAGATATACTAAAAGAAAATTGTAAGCATCAGCGTACAGTATTAAGGAGATATGTAATTAAAAACAATTTAATTCCATACAAGTGCGCAATATGTGGATGTACAGAATGGCAAGGGAAGACATTAAGTTTGGAACTTGATCATATAAACGGAATAAACAATGACAATAGATTAGAAAATCTTAGATTTTTATGTCCTAATTGTCATAGCCAAACATCAACATATGGAAGTAGAAACCAACAACTTAATAGTTCAGAATACGATATACCTGACGATCTGAGAAAGATGGTTGAAGAGAAGTACGATGAAGTCAAAAGTGTTAAAAAAGTATCATCAATACTTGGAATACGAAGATGCGTTGTTACAAAAATAGTTAACGAATCAGGTCAAAAGCATTCTAATCAGAAGTATATAATAAGGTATGATAAAGATTGGAATGAACTTGCAAGATACGGTTCTCTAGTAGAGGCTGCTAAAGCTTTAATAGAAGCAAATGAGGTTAAGACTAAGAGAGTAAAGACCTGTACTAGAACTATAATGTACAATAAAGACAATTTTTGGTTGAATAGTCATTGGAAAATATTGGATGGTAGCGGGATAATAAATAATCCGCTATTAGAACCTTCTCTAATTGACTCGGAAGACACTGTTGACGAGGCGCAAGCGAAAGCAGCGTGACAGACTAAACGAGAAGGCTGACCTTAGGGTTGGATGCAATAGTCGAGCTATGAACCCCGGAGGAGTGGGGGCAGCACCTACATGGGCGACAATAATAAACATATTATAAATACTATGGAGTTAAAATTTAAGAGACTTGAGGACGAAGCGGTCCTCCCTATTCGTAGCACAGAAGGTGCTGCAGGAATTGATTTGACATGCATTAAGATTGATACAGCTCTTAATGAAGCAAATCAACTAATGTTGGTTTACCATACAGGATTGGCAGTTGAGATTCCTGCCGGATATGTTGGTTTACTTATACCACGCTCTAGTATTTGGAAGAAATCATTATGGCTTACTGATAATGTTGGAGTGATTGACGCTGATTATAGAGGAGAGATTATAGCTATAATGAAAGCCACAACAGATGTGGTTCCTGCTATTTATAAGCAGGGAGAACGCTTCTGTCAGTTGGTCATAGTTCCGGTGCCAGAATACGAGGTTACAGAAGTGTCTGAGCTTTCTGATACAAAACGAGGCGAGAATGGTTTTGGTTCAACTGGTACCGATAATAAGGAAGTTAGCGCAGCTGCGGGAACTGAGGCACAGGCTAGCGAACAGCCACAGTCCGTACCAGAGCAAGCGGCGGCACAAGATGGTGCTGAGGTAGGTGAGTGACAAGCTTGACGATCCTACATAAAGGGGATTACCGAAAGGTAGTTCCCTTTTACTGTTTATATATAAACAATATAGTATTAAATAATATGAATTTTAAGAAACAACCATTAAAAGGTGTAGAAATACATGGCGCTCCACAAGTTGGTACGCGTACAGTCAATATCTTAATGGGCGAACATGCAAACGAATTTGTCCGTGGTGATATTATGGATGCTAATGCAGTATTGCAGGCATTTGATGAGCTTAAAGGTAATGTTGATACAGATCACGATACTCTTGAAGAGCTTGTTAATGAAATCCATAAAAATGCTAATGATATTAGCAATAATAGCACATAGATACAAAAAGTTGATGCCGCATCAAAGGCTAGAGACGAAAAGGAGAAAAACGATAGAACTGAAGCCGATAATGCTCTTGGTCATAGAATAGATGAAGAAGCAGCTGCTCGTAATGCAGCAGATGCAGCAGAGTTATCTAGAGCAACACAGGAAGAGGCTAGACTTGATGCAGCAATTAAAGCTGAGGCTAATACCAGAAAGCTTAATGATGATACTATTACAAGTGCACTGAATGCTGAGATTGAACGTGCAAAGGCTGCAGAAAGAGATAATAATAACTCTATAACAGCAGAGGCTGCTACAAGAAAGTCAGAAGATGACGCTATTAAGAATCTGTTACAGAACGAAGTTACTAGAGCTACTGCTGCAGAAGCAACACTTCAGGATAATATAGATAGAGAAGCTGAAGAAAGGAATGAGAGTGACAACACTATAACAACTAATCTTAATAATGAAATAGCAAGAGCAAAAGCTGCAGAAAAAGACAACAAAGATAGACTTGATATACTTGATGGAGATTCTAACACAGAAGGATCTTATAGAAAAGCTATCAAAGATCTTATAAACGGCGCTCCAGAAGCATATGATACACTTAAAGAAATTGCTGACAAGCTTGCAGAAAATGATGACCTTCATTAGGCAATTGAAGAAGCTATTGCAACAAAGGCTTCTAAGGAAGAACTTAAAGCAGAATCAAATAGAGCAAAAGCTGCTGAAGCTGATAATGCCTCTGCAATAACAACAGAGAGGAATAGAGCTACACAGGCAGAAAGTAATATTACTTCAAATCTCAACAAAGAGATAGATAGAGCTAAGAAGGCAGAGTAGGCTAACACTACAGCTATTACAAGCGAGGTAACAAGAGCTACTGCTAAGGAGGCAGAATTGTCTAACTCCATTGCTGCTGAAGCTAGTACTGCTAGAGCCGCAGAAAAGGCAAACACAGATAAGATTAATACAGAAATCCAGGATAGAAAGAACGCTGATGCAACTCTTAACAACGCAATCAATAAAGAAGTAACAGATAGAACTACTGCTATTTCTAATGCTACAACAACTCTGAATAATAGTATTAATTAGGTTAGTACAAATCTTGCTAATCTTACAACTACTGTAAACAATATTAGCACAACTTTGTCAAATATTACAGCAATTAGCACAGATTATATTAACGGTTTAAGCTAATAAGATATGGAATAGAATATTGAAACAAAAGACGTACAGAGAACCGAATATCTTGACAAGAATGGTCTTGATATGTTGTGGGCAAAGATTAAAGAGAATACAAACAATCAGGTTGAAGTAGAAAGAAATAGAGCTATAGCTAAAGAGAATAGCATTACTAATAGCCTTGATTAGTTTATAAGTAAAACTGCTACTAAAGAATAGTTTGGAGTTGTAAAGATTGGTGATGGTCTTAATGTTACTGATGGAACTATAAGCGTCGATCCAGAATATCTTGTTGATATGATGTCTTATGGTGTAGAATGGGATACAACTATAGCTGATCCATCTTGTACAAGAATAGGTAATCCATTATATCATAAGTAGCTTCCAATTTAGTCTGAGTATAAAGGATGCCTTGTAAAGAATGGTAAAGTTAACTACTATCTCGATCCTAACGATTGGTCAATGAAGGCTGATGGAACACCATCTGTTCTTGATGGTACTGATGGAGACGTAATGGTTCATATTCCTAAGTTTTATGGAAAATCTGGTTCTAACGGAAATAAGAGATGGGTTAGAATAGCAACTACAAAGATTGATTCATCTTGGGTTGAAATTCCAGATATGTTTGTAAGTGCATATAGAATTACAACATATACAGATGCAGATAAAACTAAAGTAGCATCAGTAGTAAATACTACTGCAAATTATAGAGGTGGTTCAAACATATCTGCTAATGATCAATATCTTGATACAGATAAGTTTAGAACTGATCTCGGAAAACCTAGAACTAATGTATCTCGCGCTACAATGAGAGCTAATGCAAATAATTCTGGACAAGAATTATTGTGCTACGAATATTATAAATGGGTATTCTATTGGGCATATGTAATAGAGTACGCTAATTTTAACTCATAGAAAGAATTTAATTCAGAACTCACTTCTGATGGATGTCATTAGGGAGGACTTGGTTCTGGACTTACCAATTGGAATTACAATGATTGGGGTAAATATAATAATAATAGCCCTATTACACCTTGCGGATATACAAATGAATTTGGAAATTTTAGTGGTGTAAAGCAAATATTAATTCCGCAAACTCAGATAGACGATTCTACTGCAGTAAACGAAAAAACACTTTATGCAAATAGATGGAGAGGTTTTGAAAATCCATTTGGAGATATATGGACAAATCTTGATGGCATTGTATTAAAAAGAGATTCTGCTAACGCAGAAAGTAAAGTATACACAACGTCTGATTCTTCTAAATTTGGAGACGACACTTCTGTTATGAATGTTGTTGGAATAGAAGTAGCAAAAGATGGATATACAAAAGAATTCGATTTAAGAGAAACCGGAGAGATTATACCACAATTAGTCGGAGGATCAGAATCTACATATAAGTGTGATTATCACTGGTGTAATGCGTAGTATACTGATAAGAGAACGCTCGTGGTGGGTGGTTATGCTCATGCTGGCGGCCTAGCCGGCCTTGGCTCTTTCGATTCTAATCTTGGGGTTGGTGATGCCGCTTCCAATGTTGGCTTTAGATCTGTAGTTCTGGCGGCTTGATTTAGGTTATTATTCTCACTATACTGGGATATTACAAAAACTCATAGTAGGTAGTAATGCTAATAATGGCAGCAAAGCCAGCCTTAGCAATTTCAATTCTAATAATGGAGTTAGTAATGCCAATTCCAATGTTAGCTATTTATATTTTCAAATTCATTTGTTTTGAGAATAACAACCTTGCCTCTTGGCAAAAAATAACGTTTATTAACCACGCTGTGTTGGTAGATCTATATCGACGACTCGGTATTAATATAAAAAGTTTTGAAAAGAATAGGTAATCTTAAAGAAAAAATATGCACATTAGATAATATTTATATAGCAGATGAGAATGCTAGATTAAATAAAACAAAGAAATACGGTATTTAGAAACATGATAAAAACAAAGATAAAGAGAATAATAAGCTATTACAAGATTTTGTAAATTTATCTTATAAAACATCTAAATATAGCACATTTAAAATATACGAGCCGAAAGAACGTATAATATATCGATTACCTTATTATCCTGACAGAATTGCGCATCATGCAATAATGAATATAATGGAAAGTATATGGAGAAAATTGTTTATTAAAAATACATATTCTTCAATACGTGGAAGAGGTATACATAAATGTGTAAAAGATTTATATAAAGACTTGCATAATAATGTAAAAGAAACTCAGTATTGCTTAAAGCTTGATATTCGTAAATTTTATCCATCTATAGATCATGAAATTCTATATAGCATAATACAAAAGAAAATAAAAGATAAATGGTTATTAACGTTATTAAAAGGAATAATAGACTCTGCAGAAGGTGTGCCAATAGGAAATTATTTATCATAGTTTTTCGCAAATTTGTATTTAACATATTTTGATCATTGGATTAAAGAAGAAGTTAAATGTAAATATTATTATAGATACGCTGATGATATAGTTATATTAGACAGCGATAAATCTAGACTTAGAAATATATTGATAGCAATAAAGTTTTATTTTCACAATATTTTAAAATTATAGCTAAAGCCTAATTATCAAGTATTTCCAATAGAAAAACGCGGAATAGATTTTGTTGGATATATATTTAGACATAAGTATATATTATTAAGAAAGTCTATAAAAATAAAGATGTTGAGACTTGTAAATCTTTATTTAAATAAAAAGATTAGTAAATCAATATTTGAGTCAAGAATGACATCATACAGAGGCTGGTTGAAGTTTTGCAATTCAAAACACATTTCCAGAATAATAGAAAATACAACAAATTACAGAATATCTACATGGAATGGAAGACTAGAATTATTAACATAGTTTAATAATAAGTAGTTTTACATTGTAGAAATATTGTGTAGAAATAAATATTTTGAGATTCATTCTATAAGAAATGGTGTACCATTAGTTATAAAATCCAAAAACAAGAGGCTATACTCAACATTAAATAAATTACATTTACCATATAGTTTTAAATATGAACACAGTAAGTTCCAATATAAAGCCAAGAGCCATAGAACAGCTAGGAAATAATACATATTATTATAATTATAATATCACTAGCGAGTAGAATGTTAATGATAATGGCGAATAGGAAACTGTCTATAATTTTATTTAGATACATCTTACAGGTATTCCTGATTATAAAGATTGTGTTAAAAATATAATTAGAGAATATGTTTCGCAGGAAGAAGAGTTCGATCTCATCAATAGCTATAATAAGATTTAGATTACTGGTGAATAGAATTCTGAAGACGTAAAGAAATATACAGATTATATTAATCTGCTTAATGAAATAAAAACTAACGTTAAGAAAGACTTTAACGTTTAAGCTAGGTCTTAATGAAAGCATGACGGGGTTCACTGCCCCGCCTAGCACAATAGATTCTACCACGCCTCCTTCCAAATGCGTACCATTGTAGAACTTTTATAATTCCTAAGTGGAATATACTAGTACATGCGTAGTAATACGCTTATATTTAAACGGGATTATGATTAATCCAGTCCTAGTTCCATATTGTTTTACTTTTAAAACTTAAAGACTATGGATACAATTGAGAAAGTTTATTGTACAGGACACGAAAATGAATCTAGCGCAGCTACGGGAACTCAGTAACATCTTAAAGAGCAGGTTGAGTCCGTACCAGAGCAAGCGGCGGCACAAGATGGTGCTGAGGTAAGCGAAGGATATGCCTAATTAGCTTACATAAATGGGATTACCGAAATGTAGTTCCATTTTACTGTTTAAACACATTAATGCATTAATTATGATTTAGGAAAAAGATTTTTTATATAGAGTTCCAGTAAAAAATGTTCTCGTAACAACTCCTAATAAATATATCAGAAACCCAGAGATATTGATTGATATTGAAGGTGGTGAATTCATACATGGAAACATATTGGATGCAAACTCTACTAATAAGCTTATTAATTAGTCTGTAAAAGATGCTATAGATAAAGAGAATAGTATTACTGATAAGATTGATAATCTTAAATATATGCCATATGTATCTAAAAATAATATGAGCAGTTCTGAGTTAGGTGATTTTACTGAATATCAACTTGGTGCTACAAATTTTATTATTTCTGCTAGGCATGGTTCAAATGATGCTAGAACAGAATTTGATTTTGGAGAAGCAAGGTTTATATCTGTAAGCAAAAAAGCTCTGTAGATATTGATTACGAAAGTGTAACAGTTGGCAATGATAATAACATAAGGATTACTAATACAGGTATTAGGAAATATATTAATAGAAATAATCCATCAGGCTCTGCTACAGAAGCATTCTCTACTAATGGTGGTGTAATTGATACTACAGCATTTGCATTAAAGAGTGAACTGGATAGTTATGCGAAGAAGACAGATATTCCAGAAGTTGATACAAGTGACTTTGTAAGTAAAACTACTACTGATAATCAGTCTATTAAATCTGGGCTTAACGTATTTAATAATTTGAATGTTGTTGACGGCAATAATGAATCTTTGATTGATTTGAGTATATATAATACTCCATATGATACACACACTAATTCTTCTATAGCTGTAAAAAGCTTTTTTGACGGTATCGTAGATGGTGAGCAAACATATCAAAAAGGAGGATGTATGATCGAAATGGTAGCAGGTGATCAAAGAAATCCATACATCCTTATATCTACTGGAACAGAAGCTTCATATACAGGTGAAAATGAGATGAAAATAACCAAATCTGGTATTATTCAAAGATCACACATGTACGATGAAGATACTAACTATTATTTTGCCGCAAATGGTACTATAAATGATATTTATAATACTTATAACAAAGATATATACAGACGTTTTGATGATATTGATACAAGTGTAGACAATGAAGGTATTTTTGTTTCTAGTTGGAATAACTTAACTGAGGAAACCGAAGGCGTTAGAATAAAAAATAGTGGCATATCTATCACGAATGGTAGTTAGAATGAAGTTTTCGCTACAGATGGTTCTATAGCTGATTTGACAAAGTATATTAAGATTGGTGATGCTTACAAGGGATGTATTCCATACTATAATAAGTATACTGAAAGAGAAATTTAGCGTTATTAGCTTGCTGATAAAGAAGGAATAGAGTTAAGTAGTTATGGTACAAGAACGAAATTATTAGGAACAGATATAGCTATATCCAGTGGGTCGGAAGATTTAAAACTTACAAGAAGCGGAATTTATACTAATAGTTATGGAGGTACATCAAATCATTTTTATGTAGATGTTAATTCTTAGCCAAGACTTAGTCTTTATGATGATAAATGTGCTATATCTGCAAAAATATATGGGAATTAGTAGCGTCCGATAATAGGAATACGTAAAAACAATTATGGTGGCGATAGCACGTACGACTTAGAACTTAGCGCAGATGGTATAGAAATGCTATCTAAAACAACAAAAGACATTGTTACAGCGAACAACTCTACAGCACATATCGGTTTAGATGATGATTAGACGGAATACACTTACGTTGCACCTCTGGAAAATGGTAAGGTCCCAGTAGAATACTTAGACCTGTCATAGTATGTATTAAAGTCTGTATATGATGAAAAGATTGCAGCACTTGAATCTCGTATTGCAGCACTTGAAGCTAATCATACAACTGAATAATTTTAAAATATGGTAACGATAATTATAACAGCTTACAATGTAAGCAAAACTATAGCTGGAGCTATCTAGAGCTGTTTAAATTAGACGTACAAAGATTTAGAAATACTAATTATTAACGATAGTTCTACAGATAATACTTTAGAAGTCATATAGTCTATAAAAGATCCTAGAATAAGGGTTATAAATAATCATTAGAATGTAGGAGCAGGAATGTCTAGGAGAATAGGAACAAAAGCTGCAAAAGGAGAATACACCACATTCTTAGATGGCGACGATTGGCTAGATAAAGATTATGTAGAAACATTATATAATCTAGCTAAAGATAATGACGCAGATGTTGTATCTAGCGGAATTAGATTTATAGATGGCAATAATATACATGAAGATTCAATAAAAGAGCATGGAGTATACAAAGGCTTTGATTATATAATGAACATAAATTTAGATAATAGAGTTACTACAAGTTATCTAAACACTAAGCTTGTTCGTAGAGATATATGGGATAAAGTTGACTATAGTGATCGTAGATACATTGAGGATACGCAGACAGCTTATTATGTATTATTCTACGCTAATAAAGTTGTAGCTACTCCATACATTGGGTACAATTATTTATAGAATCCTAATTCTTTGTGTCATACAGCAGATGATGCAAAAAGGATAATATATAAAGCTTTATGTGCAAAAGATATATTGAGTTTTGTTTAGGAACATAAGAAAGATCACATTAAGTACGCACTAAATAGTTTTTTGTATCGTATAAAAAATGTAAAATCCATATAGTTTACAGACGAAATAATATCTAAATATAATAATGAGTTAGCTGAGTTATTTGTATTTTTACTACAGTTTACATAGCTCTAAGTTTGTTAAAACTATTATAATTATCGTTGCAAACGATGAAGACGGATATGAAGGAATATAGTTTTAAAGATGGATTGCTGATGTGATTGCAAAGAAAGAAAATATAGATTTGGAGAAATTTAAGTAATCTTTAACTGTGGCGTTTTAGACGTAGTCTTCAATGACACCACAGTACTATAATTAATAATAATTTAAACGAATTAACATGACTGAATTACTATCATAGAATGATTAGGTTATCGAGAAGAAGCCAAATCCAATCGAAGAACTTAATACAACGATGGCTTAGTATTATTCTGTATTACACTCGAAGATTTATAATCACGAGAGTAATGCTGATATACACGTAACTTCAGATGATAAAAAGATCTGGAACAATAAAGCCAATTAGTCTGATTTAGAATCTGTTAGAGAATATACTGATAGTTTAAAGTAGTCTTTAGATAAAGTTAAGCCAGATATAATTAAGGAAGTCGAGACTATGATAGATAATAGTAAAGACATTAATTTATCTGACTATGCTACAAAGGTTTACGTAGACGCCTAGATTGACGCACTTAATATAAGTGATGATATTGCTACAAAAACATGGGTGTCAAACAACTTTGTAAACTCTACAAATTATCAAAGATTTGATTCTACAAAGTATTATACAAAAGATGAAATTGATAATAAAATTGCAGGAGTAAATGTAGATGACTATCAAATAACAGAATTTAGTTTGGCTAATGATTATCTTAACCTTATATAGAACAATGGTATATCTACATAGGTAAAGCTTTCTGATATATCTGGCGGAGCAATAACAAGTGATAATTTAGATAGAAAGCTATAGGACTATTTAAAGATATCTGCTATAGGAAATATTACATTTACTAGAGGCGGAAGAATAGTTAAAACATGGAATCCTGCTGCAGAAAATGCTACAGTAGAGCTTTCTGGAGGAAGCGGAGCAGATTCTTAGAGTGGTGGATATTATAAGCCATACTTTAAGAATTATCCATCAGATGATAACTTACCTACATCACAGTTACCAGTAGTTGGATAGGATCCTGTAAATGCAGGCTGGAATGCTGTTAACGTAAATCCTGAGCAAGGATACTTTACATGGGAGATATGGGTATACATTAAAACCGGTGGTGGTTTTGGTGATATTATAGGCCCTGTTTGCATTTCTGGAAAAGATGGAAACAATGGTTCAGATGTTACTGGAAAAGAATATATATATCAGTTAAATAATAATCAACCTACAAAACCAACAACAAAGCCAGAATGGGGCGATGTTCCTGCTGGATGGACTGATAATCCTACAGGTATAGATTCTACTCATCGTACAGAATGGATGATGTATAGGACATAGGATTCAGATGGAATTATAAGTGATTGGCTCCCAGCTAAAGGTCCTGTAATTTGGGCGCATTGGGGTAAAGATGGAACAGATGGTGATGGTGTACAATATATATTCTGTGCATTAAAACCTGGTGAAACTACATCTGTATTTACTGGTGTAAATAATCCTACATCGTGGACAAATGATTCCGATTTCCAGAATGGAAAGGCTGGAGAATACATTAAACCAGGATCTAGATGGACAGATAATCCAATAGATATTAAAACAGCAGCTGGTTACGGTTAGGGATCAAGTTAGTATGTAAGTATAAGAAGATATAGAGGATCTACAGGAAGCGCTGAAGATAGCGATGGAAGATGGGAAGCTTATAGCTAGCCTAGTTTGTGGACTTATATGGCAAAGGATGGAGAAAGCTCATCATAGACATTAAAGGGATCTCCTTTAAGAAATAGAGGAGTATGGCAGACTGGCGTACAATATTTTGATGGTACAACTTAGTCTGATGGAGGTCTGTTTTACTAGGACTTTGTATCATATACTCATTCTGTTGTATCTGATGGAACATCTAAGAATGTTACAGATTTTTACGTTTGTAAAAAACAGTGTACAAGTATCGTCCCTACAAATACTGATTATTGGGATAAGCTTAGTGATATGGGTCCTATATACACCGACGTCCTTGTAGCAATGAAGGCATACATAAAAGAGCTTACTTCAGAAGAAGTTATAATCACAGATAACGAGAATATTGTAGCAGGTATGACTTCTGGTAATTCTGACAAAGTTTCATCTCAGGGTAATGTGAGAATATGGGCCGGAACAAATGATAAGAATGCTAGCAATATAGCAGAAGCCCCATTTACTGTTACTGATAAAGGCGTATTAACATGCAGAGGCAACGATAGAAGTATTACGTTGAAAGATGGAACAATATATTTTATTGTTGGAGGAGTAGAATACAAACTTGGTATAACAAATGGTAAACCAGACTGGATTAATAGTGCTGGAGCCGATAGTACAGAAATCTGGTATCAAAAGAGAGAATCTGATACAAATGTAAGCTTTAATTAGGTAGGTACATTTGCGATAAAAGGTAATTAGTATTACACAGATGCCACAATGCATACAACTGTTAATGGAATATATTACAAAAAGATACACGCTGGCGCATTGTTGTATAATGTCGGATCTTATACATATCTTACATATGGACCTATATTTGGTGTAGAACTATATAATAAGGCATCATTTACAAACGGATCTAAAACCAGCCTTGGATCAGTAGCGATTACTGGTGCTGTGTCAGTTCATACAATTCCATCTGAAAATGGTGGAACGTTAAACGTTAACACAGCCAATAAGACTTGGGCTAAGATTTCAAGGGTTGATAAGCCTACTGGAACATTTACATATTATATTGCAGATCGCTCCAATTCATCACAAGATTCTGTACCATATAAAAACGTTGAGTCGGATAATATAATATTTAACTACAACACAAACGATGGTATATATGTAATATCTGCATCTGATAAAGAAAATCCTAATTTACTATCTACATTGTCTAGCTGGATATAGAATCTTGGAACAGGAAGCTCTAGTAATGTGTATGAGATTAGAAATCTAGATTTAAATGGAAACTTTATACCATAAAAATAATTAAATAGAACATTGTAGTTGACTTAAAAGACTATTTAAATAATGTTTGACATAGTACAGAATAAAATACAATTAAGTACAGAAGATCTAGCTATACCACCATTTAAAGACTTCTACAACAATGCTAAAGATAAGCAAGATGCGTTAAAGAAGATCGAATTCATAGTGTGGAGATACAAATGGAATAGCCCATATGAGGCGTATCCAGAGAAAGAACGCACATGGAGAGTAGCTAAAGATGTACTTAATGATGAGAATTATAAACCTGATGACGTTGTAAAAGAATTAGCAAAAAGGTTCCAGGAGTTCCAAGAGACTCCTGCTACCAGACTGCTTAAATCTTCTAAGAGCGCAGCAGAGGGCATTATGAACACGATGGATAATTATGCCGAAGAAGAACTTGATATAGATACAGCTAAGAAGCTTTCAGCAATATTGAAAGATGTTAGCGGTATTATTAAGTCATTAGACATGGCTACGAAGTAGGCAAAAGCAGAACAAGCAGAAACCGGTAGAGTCAAAGGTGGTGGCGTTATTGGTATGTACGAATAATTATGATAGACTTTAATTAGAAGCTCCACAATACTGATAAATTCAGATAGGCAGCTATTTTTTTTGAAAAGCATGGGTGTTACACTTTAGCTCCAAGAGGTACTACTGATTATAAGAAATATTGGGATCAGGAAACAGAAAGGTGTCTAAATGGTTATACGGCTCCAGATGGAGAAGGTATAACAGGTTATAACTATTTTTATCTGAATTATAGTCCTATCTTTAAGCTTGTAGAAACAGAGTACACTGACAGAAACGGAGATGTAAGAAAAAGAAGAGAGCGTGTACTTTAGTTTCCTAGTTTTTGGGATTACGATTATTATTATTTTTGTGCTATAGAAGAAGCCGAGCAACAAGGCAAACATATGGCTGTTCTAAAATCAAGACAAAGAGGATATAGTTTTAAAGGAGCCTCTATGCTCGTAAGAAACTATATGCTTATTCCTGGCTCAAAGAACTTTGCTGTAGCTTCAGAGTAGAAGTTTCTAGTAGGAGATGGACTGCTTACAAAAGCTTGGTAGATAATGGACTTCCTTGATAAACATACAGAATGGGCAAAACAAAGGCTTGTATCAACTCGTATGGAAAGAGTTTCTGGTTATAAAGTTACAGACGAATTTGGAAAACAAACAGAACAGGGATACCTTTCTAGTATAGTTGGAATAACGCTTAAGAACGACCCTGAACGTATCCGTGGTACTCGTGGTAAACTTGTACTATGGGAGGAGGGAGGTAAATTTCCTGACCTTCTTGATGCTTGGCGTATTGAATAGCCTTCTGTAGAAACTGATGATGGCGTAGCATTTGGATTAATGATAGCATTTGGAACCGGTGGTACAATCGGAGCAAGTTTCGAAGGACTAAAAGAATTATTCTATAAGCCGAACGCTAATAATGTGCTAGCATTTCCTAATATATGGGATGATGGTAGAGAGAATACTGAATGCGGATTCTTTGTTCCAGCTTATTCGAATCTAGAATCATTTGATGATGATGGAAACCAAAGATTCATGGATAAAGATGGTAATAGCCTAAAAGAGTTAGCTATACAAAATTTAATAGACCAAAGAAACAAAATAAAAGACGGTGGTGCTAGCTAGCAATCTATAGACCGTTTTATATCGGAACGTCCTATGAAGCCAGCAGAAGCAGTATTGGAGCTTGGTAAGAATATATTCCCTAGAAAGCTATTAATGGACCAGTTGACCAGAATAAGGACAAACAAGAAACTTCAAAGCATGAAACATATAGTTGATCTAGAATGGGATGGAAACGGTCAAGTAAAGGCTACAGAAAAGCCTAGTGGTGATATAACTAACTACCCTCTTAAGAAAGGCGATAAGCCTCATGGATCTGTAGTTATATGGGAGTACCCAGTAAAGGACCCTCCTCTTGGATTATATATAGGTGGATGCGACCCTTATGATCACGACGATAGCTTTACAAATTCTCTTGGTTCTACATTTATATTTAAGCGTGTAAGAGCTGGAGAAGCATGGACAGATGTAATAGTAGCAGAGTATTCCGGAAGACCAGATACGGCAGAAGAATACTATGAGAATGTACGTAAGCTACTTACGTTTTATAATGCTAGATTGTTGTTTGAGAATGAAAGAAAAGGAATCTACCCTTACTTTACGAATAAACACTGCGATTACCTCTTGGCTGATTAGCCAGATAAAATCATATCTGAAGTCTTCAAAGACAGTAAAGTACAAAGAAGAAAAGGATGCCACATGACCAAATAGATTAGGGCGTATGGCGAAGGATTAATATTAGAGTGGCTATTAGATGAGTTTGAAGAAGGCCACCCTAATGTAGAAAGAGTATACAGCGAACCTCTAATAGAAGAGCTTATAGAGAACGATGGTGTACGAAATGTAGACCGTGTAATAGCTTTATGTATGGTAATGATATACAGAGAAGAGCTCTATTAGGTAAAGGTGTCGTCTGCAAAAGAACAAAATAAATAGGTTGAACTCTTCGAGATGCCGTTATTTAGCAAACAATGGTTTGAAGAAGATAGCAGCACAAGTGAAGACGGTATGCCGATATTCACATTTTAATATATGGAAGATAACTTATACAATTCAGCTTTCCCCAGACAAAAGCTTCCTCTTTCAAAGAAAGGAAAGAAGTGGCAGGAAGATTGCGTTAACTATATTATAGGTGAAGGTAACGTAACATCTGGAGGAAATAGTACATCATATTACGGAGAGCTGTAGACCTATTATAACTTATATAACAGCATCTTCGACGAGAAGGATTTTAAATCAATTACAAACCCATTCAAGGTCGAGGATGGCTTCCCTGCTACTCCTCATGACTTTAATATTATAAGACCTAAAGTAGACTTACTTATAGGTGAGGAGACAAAGAGACCTCTTAACTTCAGAGTTATCAGAACTTCATAGGAGGCCACATCAGAAATGCAGGAGAAAGAGAAGTAGATGATACTACAATATATAGAAGCAGCTATCACAGCCAGAATGAGCCCAGAAGAAGCTCAGTAGTTCCAGGAATAGCTATAGTCTGGAGAGATTATGCCACCAGAGTAGATAGCTAAGTATATGGATAAGGAATACAAAGATATTGTAGAGAATACTGCATATCATTCACTTACTTATCTGAGAGAAAAGCTTGATCTTGACAACGAGTTTATAAAAGGCTGGAAAGATGGATTGATCTCAGGTAGAGAAATTTATTACGTTGGTGTTCTTAATGCAGAGCCATATGCCGAAAGAGTTAATCCTATATGTTTCTCTTACGACAAGAGTCCAGACTTGGAGTTTATTGAGGATGGTTCATGGTGCTGCAGAAAGATGCGTATGCCTATAACTGAAGTATACGATAGATATTATGATAAGCTTGAAGAGAAAGATCTTGATAAGCTTGAAGAAATGATTGGCTCTACTCCTGGTAGAAACCTTGGAGACAGAAGTCCTGTTGATATTGGCATACAATTACGTATATATGACAATCCAATATTCGAAGGATCTGGCAAATCACTTGTAAACGTATGGCATTGCTGTTGGAAGTCTTTCAAAAAGATATTCTATGTAACTACTACAGATGAAGCAGGACAACCTTAGATTAACATAGTTGATGAGACATATCAGCCTGTTGGTAATGAGGTTAGCATAGAGCCAGATTGGATTATAGAAGTATGGGAAGGATATAGAGCTGGTAGTGATTTGTATTTTGGTATACAGCCTATCGAATATCAGCATATAAGTATCGATAACCCTAATAGTCAGAAACTTCCTTATTGCGGCGCAATTTATAGTAATACAAATAGTAAGCCTAGATCGTTAGTTAGCATTCTTAAGCCATTACAGTATATGTACATTGTACTATGGTATAGACTTGAGTTAGCTATTGCTAGAGATAAAGGTAAGGTTGTTAATATGGATATCACATAGATTCCTAAATCTATGAATATTAGTCCAGCCAAATGGATGCATTACTTATCTAGTGTTGGTGTTAACTTTATTAACCCATACGAAGAAGGCTGGAATATCCCAGGAAGAGAGGGTGGTAAGCCTGCTCAGTTTAACCAGATAACAGCATTGGATCTTACAATGTCTAACGTCATAGCTGAATATATACAGCTTATGGACAAAATAGAGGAGCTTGCCGGAATAATCTCTGGTATTACATAGCAGCGTGAAGGAGCTGTAAGCTCATCAGAGATGGTAGGTAATGTAGAAAGATCTGTAGTACAGAGCTCACATATTACTGAACCATTATTCTGGGTTCACAACCAGTGCAAGCGAAGAGTACTTAACATGCTTCTTAATACAGCTAAGGGTGCTTGGGAAGAGACAGGTAAGCAGAAGCTCCAGTATATCTTTGATAATGGAGAAAGAGCATTCTTGGATATTACTCCTAAGTTCTACTATGAGGACATGGATGTGTTCGTAAGTGATACATCAAAAGATCTTGAGAATATACAGAAGCTTCAGCAGCTTATACAGCCGGCTATGCAGAATGGTGCTAGCTTACTTGAAGCAGCAGAGATTCTTACAAACGACAACTTCAATATCATTAAGCAGAAACTTAAGGATATGCAGACTAGACAGGAGCAGATGCAGCAACAGCAGCAAGAGGCAGAAGCTCAGCAGCAACAGCAGTTACAGCAGATGCAGAATGAAGCTAAGCAGCAAGAACTTATGTTACAGGAAGCTCAGATGGATCTTCAGAGATACCAGATTGATCAAGATAATCAGACTAAGATAGCTGTAGCACAGATTAACGCTTATCGTGGAACAGAAGAGTTAGATCAAGATCAAAACGGAATTCCAGATCCAGTAGAAATCGGAAAGCAAGCTATCGAGCAACAGAAGATTAATCAGGAGGCTTATAATAAGCGTTATGAAGCTAAGCAGAAGCGCGAGATAGAAGATCAGAAGATTTAGCTTGAGAAGGACAAGATGAAGCATGAGATAGAACTACAAAAGGCTAAGGATGATGCTGCTTATGAACGCGAGAAACTTAAGGCTCGCACGGCCCTTAAGAACAAAACATCTGGCGAGAAGTAATGAAGTTCGATAATAAGACATTTCAATAGAAGTATGAAGCGTGGAAGAATGGCGCTGATTACTGGAAAGACATTAGAGGAATCAACTTGGGTGGAGACACCCAGGCTGAGGAACCTAGTCCAGAATAGTAGCTGTAGATGGATCAAAATGTATAGTCTATACTTAATGCTTATAATGAAGGTAAAGATGTTAATATAGCTGAAGACATTATTAAGCCATTACCTTTTGATGCTCCATTAAACGAAGAACACCCAATACTGCATAAATATAAAGGAGGTAAGAATGATTTTGTTAATACTTTTGTTCACAGAATGGGCCCTCTTGTAGGACAATAGTTAAGCAGATATGGATACGGTGATGCTGCATATTATAATGTAATGCGCTAGCTTGCATATGAATCTAACTACGGTAGATCAAGAGTTGCTAGGCAATAGCATAACTATGGTGGAGTTGGCTGGAATGGCAAGACCTATACTACATACAAGAGCGATGCAGATTTTGTTAAGGACTACGTAAGACTTATGCATACTAGATATGGGGCAGCGCTTAGAGCTAAATCTACATAGGATTATGCAAGAGCACTTAAGTAGAAAGGATATTACGAAGATTCTCTTGAGAACTATTCTAGAAATCTTAGAAGCATGGATAGTCTTGTTAAGGCTGCTTACTATCATAGAAATGCACATAAGGATGCCTATAACTATAATGTATAGTTTAATGATCTCGTACAGGACTATGAGGACGCTAAGAATGCTAGTCCTATAATAATAAATTCTCATTCTACAAGATAGCCTAGTACTATTAGAGCAGATGTACCAGCAGCTTTACTTGGTCCAACTTAGGAAGAAATTAAGGCTTAGCAATAGCGTGATCTTGACTAGTATAAGCAATAGATGTACGATAAGATAACATAGCCTTCACTTCCGAATATACTTAATCTACTTCCTTAGAATAACTTTGGTAAAGATTCTTATGGCTAGAAGTTCTGGCAGAGAAGAGGAAATAATTTATACTTCAAAGGTGGTAAAGATGAAAGAATAGCAGGCGTGAATCCATTGTAGCAAGATAAGTTTAATCAAGATATAAATTTAGAACTTGGATTGCCTAAAAATTATTTCGCATCTCATGAGTTTAAAGACTCTGACGGTTTTGGATATACACTGAATGATTTTTATGATGCAGGACAACTTGATGACGTTGTTATAAAACCATCAGAATACGATAAAAAGCTTTTTAGTATAACAAAAAAGATGTTTCCTAATAAATAGGTGAGAGATCTTGTTTATTAGGATCTTGCTTATAATGGCGAAGTTTCAGATTAGCCTTTTAATGATAGATTGCTAAATATGATATAGTTATACAAGCTTTCTGGATCTCCGTCTATTACTAATAAAAGCAAATCGAAATATAATATAATTCGTAGTAATTATATTCCATACTATAATCATATAAATGCGTATCCTGGATCACTTGTTCCAGAATTATCTCATGCATATTAGTATAATAATTCAATAAGAAAACCTATTATACCATTAGATAACAAAGGTGTCAATGGATCAGATTACAAAAGAAGAGGAAGTATAGAACATTAGGCTCATGAGGTAATCTAGCCAAATTTGGTAAATTTTATAGAAACTGGTGACAAAAAGTATTTAAAGAAAGCTAAAATAGATGCAAATAAAGAATACGACAAACATGGTCATTGGTGGCGGAATAAAGGAAAGGATTAATTATGACACAGATGGAAAGCCCTAAGCGAAAGATGCAGAAGAAGAATGACTATCAGCGTCATAAGCTCTTTCGTAAGATTAAACGTAGAAGAAAAGCATAGGCTGAAGCAGAGTAGTAGATAGCCGAGAAATAGCTAATGAGAAAACTTAAGAAACCCTCTAATAAACACTAATAACATTACACGGGTTCGACTCCCGTGTAGCGTACAACAATTAAAAATATTAACTTAGTTATAATTTAAATTATGGCAAGAAAGAAGAAAAATCCATTAGGTGATTTTGAAGACGCTTTGAGCTCTCTAGGGTTCGGTGGCCAGGAAGGTGGCGACAGCGTTACAGACATCGATAACCAGGATTTGGTTAATTAGGTGTTAGGCGATCCTAATGATGATATTGATAATTTAGACAATCCAGATGACGACAAGTCTTCTGAGGATAATAAAGATAATAAGAATGTAACTGGTGATCCTAATGCTCATGATGATGATACATAGATCCCAGATAATATTTTAAACAATAATACGTCCGACACAACTACAGCTAACAACGAATAGGATGACGACAATGATGATAATGATCAGCAGACTGACACCGACGTCGTAGATCCTGGAGAAGCAGAATAGATTGGTGCTTTCTTTGACGCATTCGCTGAAGCTAATGGTTGGAGTGTTGATGCAGACGAGAAACCTAAGTCAGTCGAGGACCTCGTGGAGTATATCAAAGATGTCGTAGATGAGAATTCAGCACCATAGTACGCCGATGATCGTATTGCTAAACTTGATCAGTACGTAAAGAATGGTGGTAAATTTGAAGACTTCTATCAGACACAACAGAAATCTATGTATTACGATAACATAGATTTGGAGGACGAATCTAATCAGAAAGCAGCTGTTCGTGAGTTCTATAGATTACAGGGAATGAATGACGAACAGATTAGTCGCAAGATTGAGCGCTATGAAGATGCTGACATGCTGGAAGATGAAGCAGCTGATGCTGTAAATTATCTTAAGGCGTACGAACAGCAACAGCAAGAGTATATGGCTCAGCAATAGGAAGCTCAAAGACAGAAACAAGAGCAGCAAGCTGCACAGTTCATGAACGATCTTACTTCTAGTATTAATAGTCTTACCAATATTAGAGGTATTAATATCCCAAAGGAGGATAGAAAAGCATTGTTCGATTATATTACAAGAACTGATGCAGACGGTTTAACAGAGTATCAGAAGGCTTTTAATAATAACCTTGTTAACAATTTGATAGAATCAGCCTACTTCACAATGAAGGGTGATGCTCTACTGGGCGAAGCACAGCGCAATGGTCAGACATCTGCTGCGAGTAAACTTAGACAAATGCTCAAACATCAAACAAAAAATCATACATCATACAATGTTGGGCATGAAAAACAACCTCAGGCATGGGATATCGCGTCAAAATACCTATGATGAGATAATTAATATATTATGAATAATTCAAGTTCTTTATTAAATAATCTTCAGCTCTACCGTGGTAAGCGTTTTGCTGACTTGGTAGACGAAAACATGATTGCTAATGCAATGCTTACAAAGCCTCATGAAGTAGCAGGCTTGTTGTCATTGGTTTTTGGTACAAAGGATGATGGTATTTCAACTACCATCGACTTGTTAACTGGTGGTCTTGGTTCAACCATGACTATCGAAAATAGAGAGTATGAGTGGTCTGTAATGATTGATGCTGACCACGCTGTTAATATCCGCTATGCTAAGTGGAATGGTAAGGAGATTACACCTAAGTCAATTACAGATGGTTTGACTCCAGGTATAAACAATACTCCTATTTATCTTGGCTTGGAAGAGAAGTGGTTCGGTCCAGGTGCAATCCTTGCATTTGACAACGTAAACTTCCAGGTACGTGTAAATGGTACTCCATACCAGGATGGTAGTACATGGGTATACGAGTGCTATGTAGCAGAAGGCTTCCAGGGTTCTTATATTCCT
>ULOJ01016101.1_pt1 | contig 19301 bp, 11 predicted proteins | sample 1952461 | NCBI WGS metagenome assembly ULOJ01 (sample SAMEA4835600, study PRJEB28245) | human gut metagenome | biome: gut microbiome; material: fecal sample | place: Denmark | collected 2008
ATGAATACGTATTTGTGCAAGCCCTTTATCTTGAGCTCGTTTCATTATGGAGCAATTGAAGAATCCCTCAATCATTTCAGGTAAAACAGTGATAATGTCGATACGCATATTCTTTATTTTTCCGCAAAAATACAAATATTAAAGCAGAAACTTCTATTTTTGTCTTCCAAACAATCCTGAATCCTTATGACTATAAAAGAACAAATAGATCAACTACGCACAGAATTGCATCAGCACAATTACAACTATTACATTTTAAATGCGCCGACTATTTCTGATAAAGAGTTTGATGACATGATGCACAAACTCCAAGAATTGGAAAACGAACATCCCGAGTATATGGATGCCAATTCACCTACCATGAGAGTAGGAAGCGATATTAACAAGAACTTCACACAAGTAGCCCATAAATATCCAATGCTTTCTTTAGGAAATACCTATTCAGAAAGTGAAGTCAGAGAATTTTATGATCGCGTTAAAAAAGCACTGAATGACGATTTTGAAATATGTTGTGAATTAAAATACGATGGAACCTCCATTTCACTGACCTATGAAAACGGAAAACTTATACGTGCCGTCACCAGAGGAGATGGAGAAAAAGGCGACGATGTAACGGATAATGTAAAAACGATCCGTAGTATTCCACTTGTTTTACACGGCAATTATCCACAATTGTTTGAAATAAGAGGGGAAATATTGATGCCATGGATTGTTTTTGAAGAGCTAAATAGGGAAAAAGAAGCCCGCGAGGAACCTCTTTTCGCTAACCCCCGTAACGCGGCTTCCGGTACACTTAAACTGCAAAATTCTGCAGTGGTAGCTTCTCGAAAGCTTGATGCCTATCTATACTACTTGTTAGGAGATGAGCTACCCTTTGACGGACACTATGAAAACCTGCAAGCGGCATCCCACTGGGGATTCAAAATCTCAGAACATATGAAAAAAGTACATTCGCTTGAAGAGGTTTTTGAATATATCAACTACTGGGATACAGAACGCAAGAATCTCCCTGTAGCCACCGACGGTATTGTATTAAAAGTCAATAGTCAAAGACAACAAAAAAATTTAGGATATACTGCCAAATCTCCCCGGTGGGCCATTGCATATAAATTTCAGGCTGAACGCGCCTTGACACGACTCAACAAAGTCACCTATCAGGTAGGACGAACGGGTGCCATAACCCCAGTTGCCAATCTCGATCCCGTCCAACTTTCAGGTACTATCGTAAAACGTGCCTCTTTGCATAATGCCGACATCATTGAAGGTCTAGACTTACATATTGGCGATATGGTTTATGTAGAAAAAGGAGGCGAAATTATCCCCAAAATTACCGGAGTAGATAAAGATGCACGCATCCTCATGGGGGATAAAGTTAAATTTATTACCCACTGTCCGGAATGTGGAAGCAAACTAATACGCTATGAAGGAGAAGCGGCCTATTATTGTCCTAATGAAACAGCATGTCCACCGCAAATTAAAGGCAAAATAGAGCATTTTATAAGCCGTAGAGCCATGAATATAGACGGCCTTGGTCCAGAAACCATTGATATGTTTTATCGATTGGGATTAATTAAAAATACAGCCGACCTGTACCAACTCACATCCGATGATATTAAAAATCTGGATAGGATGGGAGAGAAATCAGCAGATAATATCATCAAAGGCATTACAGCAAGCAAAGAAGTTCCTTTTGAAAGGGTACTGTTTGCATTGGGGATCCGCTTTGTAGGAGAAACAGTGGCTAAAAAAATAGCCAAATCCTTTGAGAATATTGAAGAACTAGAACATGCTAATTACGAGACATTGACCAATATTGATGAAATTGGAACGAAAATTGCTCAAAGCATTATATCCTATTTCAACAATCCTGCCAACCGAGAGCTAATAACACGGCTCAAAACAGCAGGTCTACAGTTCTATCGCAAAAGAGAAGACCTTAGTACATATACCAATAAATTAGCCGGCATGTCAATTGTAATAAGTGGAGTTTTCGCACATCATTCCCGCGACGAATATAAAGCACTTATCGAAAAGAATGGAGGAAAAAACTCAGGAAGCATATCCAATAAAACCAGCTTTATTCTAGCAGGAGACAATATGGGACCCTCCAAGCTGGAAAAAGCACAAAAATTAGGAATAAGGATTGTAAACGAAGACGAGTTTTTAGAAATGATATCCTAAGAATATGTTACAAAAAACTTTTTATTACATAAAAAATGATAGCATAAATAGAAAAAAATCGTACTTTTGCAAATCGTCAAATTAGAGATTATTATTTAAACTCATGATACGGACTAAATTAAGAGGAATGGGTGTGGCGCTAATTACTCCATTCAAGGAAGATGAAAGCGTTGATTATAATGCCCTAATGCGTTTGGTAGATTATCAATTGCAAAATAATACCGACTTTTTATGTGTATTGGGTACAACAGCTGAAACACCGACATTAACAGAAGAAGAAAAGCAAAAAATTAAAAGTATGGTAATAGAGCGTGTAAACGGTCGAATACCTATTCTTTTGGGAGTAGGAGGAAATAATACACGCGCTGTAGTCGAAACACTGAAAAAAGATGACTTTAGAGGTGTCGATGCAATTTTATCTGTTGTTCCATACTATAACAAGCCCTCTCAAGAAGGTATTTACCAACACTACAAAGCTATATCAGAGGCAACCGATTTGCCCATTGTCCTATATAATGTTCCTGGACGTACTGGCGTGAACATGAAAGCTGAAACAACTCTACGTATCGCTCATGACTTCTCTAATGTTATAGCCATTAAAGAAGCTTCAGGGGATATTACACAAATGGACGATATTATCAAAAATAAGCCGACAAACTTTGACGTAATCTCAGGAGATGACGGCATTACATTTCCTTTAATCACGTTAGGAGCTGTTGGCATTATTTCAGTCATTGGAAATGCCTTTCCACGCGAATTCAGCCGCATGGTACGCTTAGCATTACAGGGTGATTATGCCAATGCATTGGATATACACCATAAATTTGCAGAATTATTTAAGTTGCTATTTGTTGACGGCAACCCAGCTGGAGTAAAAGCCATGTTAAATGCCATGGGAATGATTGAAAACAAACTCCGTTTACCTTTAGTTCCTACGCGTATTACAACCTTTGAAGCAATGCGTAAAATATTGAATGAACTGAATATACGCTGTTAGAATTTATAATGTCTTATATTAGCGCCCTAAAGTGCCACTTTAGAATTTTAAAGAGGCACTTTAGGGCGCTAATCATTATAATTCTATCAACACATTTTAGTTATGGCGAAAACAAATATCGATTTTAGAAATAATCAATATTATGTTTAATAGAAGCCAATACATATAAAAAGAGAATGAAAAACAAGGAAAATACGGGATTCGAAAAATCCCGTATTTTCAACCATTCTATTACAGATTCATTACTTTTTCAATTTCTTCAAACTCCGGTCCCATTTGCAGATTATAGTATACGCGGTACAATCCAGTTCCCCACAAATCTTTCTGATCCGGTTTCAATTCTCTAGCTTTTTCATAATACGGTCTTGCCTTTTCATAGAATGTCTTCAATGTTGCCTGATCTTCCTTATACTGCGGATCATTAACATCAGAAGTTGACTTCTCTGAAAATTCTTGCGCTTGGATACAATATATCAGACCTATATTAGAATATGCCTCAGCATAGTTCGGATCAACTTCGATTGTCTTCTTATAGAATTCCAATGCCTTATCATAATCTTTCATATTATGATACAGATATCCTTTTACATACAAGTAAAATACATTATTAGGATCCTTAGCCAACATATTATCAGCAAAACTCATTGCTTCATCGTACTTATTATTATTGCTATAATAATCTATCAGATGTCCAAAGAAGAATTGATGATCTGGATACTTCTGAAGACCTTCCTGCAAAGAAGCAATCCATTTTGCTGTATCGCCTTCTGCTTTTAAAGCAGTAGAAATAAATTCCATTGCATATTTTCCTACTTCCTTATCATCTTTAGCATATGGAGCATACTTCAAAACATTGGGATAATCCTCTATTTTAGCTGCGGCCAAACTAGCGTAATATGCAATTTGTGGCAAAATAGTATCTGTTTTCAACAGATTTTCTTTCTCAAACATCGGATGCGCTGCCATGTCTACATATGTAGCAAAAAATTCAAGCGCTTCCTTGTTTTTATTTTCATTAAAGAACTGGATACCGCCATTAATCAAATTGCCACGTTCAGCCAACATCGCAGAAGTATTAGATCTTCTATACTTATTTTTTACCTTTCCTTTTGCATCAGGTATTTGTGCAAGTTCATCACACTTAAAATAATATTTGCACATATTTAATGCGCTATTATAAACCTGCAATGTATCATAAGGCTTTCTTAAATAAGCATTCTCCATTTCTTTTTCGCTCTTTCTTTTTTGGATAAAGCCTGCAACATTCCATGTTTCTGCCAAATCTTTTGTCTCAGGATTTGTTAAAGCTTGATTAATCAGCTCATCAGCTTTAGCAAAGTCTGGCGTCACGGCACTTGCAATTTTTTTTGCTTCTTTTACAGCTTTCTCTTGTGCAAAAGTGAATCCTGCAACAAGCAACAAAACTGTCGAAAATAGTACTTTTTTCATGATTGTAGAAAAATTTAAATTAATATTATGTCTATTCTTCGCTTTCATTATTATTGGATGTATCTGCCTCATTTATTTCCTCCTCACTTTCTGAGGTCACTTTACAAACGGATCCGATCTCATCGCCACGTTTCTCTAAATTAATCAGACGAACACCTTGAGTAGCACGTCCCATAATACGAACATCGGCAACCTTTAAACGAATAGTAATACCCGATTTATTAATAATCATCAAATCATTCTCATCAGTCACACTCTTAATCGCTACTAGCTTTCCTGTTTTATCAGTTATACTAATCGTTTTAACACCTTTTCCACCCCGATTTGTTTTACGATAGTCCTCTATATCAGAACGTTTACCATACCCTTGTTCCGATACGACCATAATAGTTTCAGTTTCAGGATCTTTAATACAAATCATGCCTACAACCTCATCCTGTCCATCTTCATCCAAGGTCATGCCACGAACTCCTGTAGCCGTACGTCCCATAACACGAACAGCACTCTCATGGAAACGAATTGCACGCCCATTACGGTTAGCTATGATTATTTCATTATCTCCATTTGTCATACGCACGGCAATCACCCTATCGTCTTCACGAATAGTTATAGCGTTGACGCCATTTTGACGTGGACGAGAATATTGTTCAAGCAATGTTTTTTTAATAATTCCATGCTTAGTACAAAACAGGACATAATGGCTATTTATAAAATCATTATCATTCAAGTTTTTAACGCGTAAATACGCAGTGACTGCATCATCAGAATCTATATTCAGCAAATTTTGAATAGCTCTTCCTTTAGACGTTTTTGTTCCTTCTGGAATTTCATAAACTTTTAGCCAATAACATTTGCCTTTTTGTGTAAAGAACATCATCGTATTGTGCATCGTAGCTGGATAGATATGCTCTACAAAATCCTCATTGCGCGTTTCTGTACCTTTAGATCCTACCCCTCCTCTGTTCTGAGCCCGGAATTCACTCAATGGCGTACGCTTAATATACCCTAAATGTGAGATCGTGATAATCATCTCATCGTCTGCATAAAAATCTTCAGGATTAAACTCTTCCGAAGAATAAACTATTTCAGACCGACGTTCATCTCCATACTTTTCTTTTACTTCCAATAATTCATCTTTAATGACCTTACGGCACAATTCATCATTTACCAGAATTTCTTCCAAGTATGCAATTTGCTTTTTAATTTCCTCATACTCAGCATGCAATTGATCTTGCATTAGACCTGTCAACTGTCGTAATCGCATTTCTACAATTGCACGCGACTGAATATCCGTTAACTGGAAGCGTTCCATAAGGCCTGTAATTGCATCATTGGGAGTTTTGGCAGCCCGAATAATACGGATGACTTCATCAATATTATCAGAAGCAATAATCAAGCCTTCCAATATATGCGCACGTTCTTTTGCCTTACGAAGATCATATTGCGTACGACGTATTACTACGTCATGACGATGCTCAACGAAATATTTTATTAACTCTTTCAGGTTCAGCAAACGCGGCCGGCCATGCACCAATGCTACATTATTAACACCAAAAGATGTCTGTAACATTGTCATTTTATAAAGTTTATTTAATACTACACTTGCATTGGCATCACGTTTGATATCTATTACAATACGCATGCCTTCCCTATCCGACTCGTCATTTGCATTAGCTATCCCTTCTATTTTTTTCTCATTAGCTAAATCTGCAATGCTTTTAATAAGTTCAGCTTTGTTTACGCCATAAGGTATCTCTGTAACAACAATCTTGTCATGCGTATTGCCAGTTTCTATTTCTGCTTTAGCACGCATTACAACACGCCCACGACCTGTAAGATAGGCTTCACGTACACCACTCATGCCGTAAATATAGCCCCCAGTCGGGAAATCAGGAGCCTTGACATAGTTCATAAGTTCCTCTATGTCAATATCGTTATTATCAATATAGGCAACACAAGCATCTATAACTTCTGATAAGTTATGAGTTGGCATATTAGTTGCCATTCCAACGGCAATGCCCGATGCGCCATTAATTAAAAGATTTGGAATACGGGTTGGCATAACCGTAGGTTCTTGCAAAGAATCATCAAAATTATTTTGCATATCGACTGTTTCCTTGTCAAGATCCTGCATCATCTCTTCACCAATCTTCTGCAATCGGCATTCGGTATAACGCATAGCAGCGGCACTATCTCCATCCACCGAGCCATAGTTCCCTTGGCCATCTACTAGCATATACCGCATTGCCCAAGGCTGTGCCATACGAACCAGCGCCCCATATACAGACGAATCTCCATGAGGATGATATTTTCCCAAAACCTCTCCTACTACCCTAGCTGATTTTTTATAAGGTTTATCAGATGTATTTCCAAGTCCCATCATACCAAAAAGTATTCTTCTGTGAACGGGTTTGAAACCATCTCTTACATCCGGAAGGGCGCGCGAAACAATGACTGACATTGAATAGTCAATGTACGACGACTTCATTTCCTCCTCGATGTTGATTTTTATAATTCTGTCTTGTTCAAGCATTTAAAAAGAATGATTAATTATACATTTTCTGGTTCAAGAAAAACCATGCTAAATTACGGCTTTTTTACGATATACAAAAGTTTTTCCTACATAAACTTTCAACGTACGCATAGCAGCAACCAATCATTTCATAATGTACATAACTACAAAACCAAAATAAACATAGAATAAAAATACGCCCCCAATATAGCTTATCATCCTTATCCATATTATCTTTTTCTAGAATAACTTCTCCGAATAGTTTCTCCAACTATTATTAAAATAAATCAAAAACAGAGTTTTTTCAGCAATCGGCAGATTTATGGCATAAGATTTGTTATAATTATTAGAAACAGATACATATTGATAATAATTTGTATATCTTTGTCTTTCAAATATCTTTTTAAAACGAAAAGGATTTAAAAATGAACAATCAATTTTCACAACGAGTTTCAGATATTATTGTATATAGTAGAGAAGAGGCTAGTCGTTTACAGAATATGTATATCGGTCCTGAACATCTTTTATTAGGCATGTTACGCGATGGAGGCGGAAAAGCTATTGAAATATTGAGAAAACTAGAGATAGACCTGAAAAATATAAAAACGAGACTGGAAAGTTTTTTACAGAAAGATAATAACAACGAAAACTTTCAGGATAGCGATATCTCTTTATCCCCATTAGCAGCCCGCATATTAAAAATGTGTATTTTAGAAGCCCGTTTATTGAAAAGTGCCACTGCAGATTCAGAACATGTATTATTGGCTATTTTAAAAGATGGAGACAATTTGGCAGCAACTGTACTGGAAGAGAATCATATTGATTACCAGACTGTATTTGAGCAACTTACTATGCAATCAGCCAACCCTAAAGCTGGTTTAGGATTTACCGAGGACGATGAAGAAGAGGAAGAATTTGGCAAATCTCATTCGTTTAAGAATACAGGAAGTAACATGGCACCCTCTTCATCAGCACAAACTACTGCAAGAAAAACAGCCAATGATACCCCTGTACTTGACAACTTCGGAATTGACATGACAAGAGCTGCAGCAGAGGGAAAACTAGATCCAGTAGTTGGTCGAGAACGTGAAATTGAACGACTGGCCCAGATTTTAAGTCGCCGTAAAAAGAATAATCCTGTTTTGATAGGTGAGCCGGGAGTAGGCAAATCAGCCATTGTCGAAGGTTTGTCATTACGAATCATACAAAAAAAAGTATCCCGCATGCTATTTGATAAACGTGTAATAATGCTGGATATGTCCTCAGTTGTAGCCGGTACAAAATACCGAGGACAATTCGAGGAGCGAATTCGTTCCATTATAAATGAATTACAGAAGAACCCCAATGTGATTTTATTTATTGATGAAATTCATACTATTGTTGGAGCGGGTGCTGCAGCGGGTTCTATGGATGCAGCTAACATGCTAAAACCAGCATTAGCTCGTGGAGAAATCCAATGCATAGGTGCTACAACACTTGACGAATATAGAAAAAGTATCGAAAAAGACGGAGCTTTGGAACGTCGTTTTCAAAAAGTCATTGTAGAACCCACCACGGCCGAAGAAACACTTCAGATTTTGCGTAATATAAAGGATAAATATGAGGATCATCATAATGTCAGTTATACAGAAAAAGCACTGGAAGCATGCGTTAGATTAACCGGACGTTATATCACAGACCGGAACTTCCCAGACAAAGCAATAGACGCATTGGATGAAGCCGGCTCACGTGTACACCTAACAAACATCACTGTTCCTAAAGAAATTGAAGAGCAGGAAAAACAGATAGAATTGGCTCGTAATCAAAAAACAGAAGCCGTAAAGTCGCAAAACTTTGAACTTGCAGCCAGTTATCGCGACCGTGAAAAGGAATTATCCACTCAACTTGACAAAATGAAAGCTGATTGGGAAGCTCACTTAAAAGATTATAAGCAAGTGGTTGACGAAGAAGAAATTTCTGATGTTGTATCCATGATGTCAGGTATTCCTGTGCAACGTATGGCACAAGCCGAAGGGTTAAAACTTGCAGGAATGAAAGAAGAACTGCAAGCTCATGTCATAGCCCAGGACCAAGCTATTGAAAAAGTAGTAAAGGCTATTTTACGCAGCCGTGTAGGTTTAAAAGATCCTAATCGTCCCATCGGAACATTTATGTTTTTAGGACCGACAGGAGTTGGAAAAACCCATTTGGCAAAACAATTGGCTAAATACATGTTTGGTTCCGCTGATGCATTAATACGAGTTGACATGAGCGAATATATGGAAAAGTATACAGTATCTCGTATGATCGGTGCAGCACCTGGATATGTGGGATACGAAGAGGGTGGACAACTGACAGAAAAAGTACGCCGAAAGCCCTACTCCATTGTTCTTTTAGACGAAATAGAAAAGGCACATCCTGATGTATTCAATATTCTGTTACAAGTTCTTGATGAAGGCAGATTAACTGACAATTATGGCAGAACAGTTGACTTTAAGAATACTGTTATTATCATGACTTCCAACATAGGGACGAGACAGCTGAAAGAGTTTGGACGGGGAATCGGATTCGCAGCACAAACAAACCTAAGCGATAAAGAATACTCTCGTGGCGTAATACAAAAGGCATTAAATAAGACTTTTTCTCCCGAATTTTTAAATCGGTTGGATGACATTATCACATTTGACCAGTTATCATTGGACGCCATTACTAAAATTGTAGATATTGAATTAAAAGGTTTGCTAGATCGTACAGAATCAATCGGTTACAAATTAACAATAAACGACGATGCCAAACATTTTCTAGCAACAAAGGGGTATGATGTACAATTTGGAGCACGCCCTTTAAAACGAGCGATCCAAAATTATCTGGAAGACACGCTTTCAGAACTTATTATATCTGATAATATACAACCTGGCGATACCCTTCAAGTTTCGGCCAACAAAGAGGAAGACAAACTTGATATCCGAAAAGTATAAGTTCATTACTCTGAATATGAATACAGACAAAATGTCAGTCTTTGTAGGCTGGCATTTTTTTTGTTTTGATTATAACATAAATATAAAGTATAAACCAATAAAAATATAAGTAATATGCAAAAAGGTAATATTGGGGTAACAACAGAAAATATATTCCCCGTTATTAAAAAGTTCTTGTATAGTGATCATGAAATATTTCTTCGTGAACTGGTTTCCAATGCAGTAGATGCTACTCAAAAATTAAAAACACTGTCTTCCATTGGTGAATTTAAAGGAGAATTGGGCGATTTAACTGTACATATTTCTTTAGGAAAAAATACGATTACAGTCTCAGATCGCGGTATTGGTCTAACAGCAGAAGAAATAGACAAATATATTAATCAAATAGCATTCTCAGGTGCTAATGATTTTCTTGAGAAATATAAAAATGATGCAAATGCCATTATTGGTCATTTTGGTTTAGGATTTTATTCTGCATTTATGGTAGCCCAAAAAGTGGAAATCATAACCAAATCCTATAAAGAAGATGCCCAAGCTGTAAAATGGACATGCGATGGAAGTCCTGAGTTTACTATTGAAAATATAGAAAAGAATGATAGAGGAACCGACATCATACTCTACATTGATGATGATTGTAAAGAATTTCTAGAAGAAGCACGTATTACTTCTTTACTCAAGAAATATTGTAGCTTTCTACCGGTTCCTGTAGCATTTGGTAAAAAGAAAGAATGGAAAGACGGGAAACAAGTAGAAACAGCAGAAGACAATATAATTAACGAAACCACTCCTTTATGGACTAAAAAACCTAGTGAATTAAAAGATGAAGATTACAAGAAATTCTATCGTGATCTTTATCCTATGTCTGATGAGCCACTATTTTGGATTCACTTAAATGTGGATTATCCATTCCATTTAACTGGAATACTTTATTTCCCTAAAGTAAAAAGCAATATTGAATTGAATAAAAATAAAATTCAGCTCTATTGCAACCAGGTATATGTAACCGATTCCGTGGAAGGTATTGTCCCAGATTTTCTGACATTACTTCACGGAGTACTTGACTCACCTGATATTCCATTAAATGTATCTCGTTCATACCTTCAAAGTGATAGTAACGTAAAAAAAATCTCTACTTATATTACCAAGAAAGTATCTGATCGCCTGCAATCCATTTTTAAGAATGATCGTAAACAGTATGAAGAAAAATGGAACGACCTAAAAATCTTCATTAACTACGGAATGCTCACCCAAGAAGATTTTTACGACCGCGCCAAAGATTTTGCCTTATTTATTGATACAGACGAAAAGTATTACACCTTTGATGAATATAAAACTCTTATCAAAGATAATCAGACAGACAAAGACGGTACATTGATTTATCTGTATGCCAATAATAAAGATGAACAATATAGCTATATTGAAAATGCCAAGAACAAAGGTTATAATGTACTTTTAATGAATGGTCAGCTCGATATTGCCGTAGTAAGCATGTTGGAACAGAAATTTGAGAAAGTACGTTTTACTCGTGTCGATAGTGACGTCATAGATAGTCTTATCATTAAAGATGATAAAAAAGAACAAGCTTTAGAAAAAGAACAAGAAGAGGCACTTTCTGTTATTTTTAAGAGTCAACTTCCTCAAATAGACCGAACAGAGTTCCATATTACAGCACAAGCGTTAGGTGAAAATTCAGCTCCAGTCATGATTACCCAAAGTGAATATATGCGGCGTATGAAAGAAATGGCTAATATACAAGCTGGTATGAGTTTTTATGGAGAAATGCCTGACATGTTTAATTTGGTATTAAACTCCGAGCATAAGCTTATAAAGGAAATCTTAGCCGAGGAAAATGAAAAGTGTGCTAGCGCCATTGCTCCTACGCAGTTAGAAATGGACTCGGTAGATAAGCAACGCATCGAATTAAAACAAAAACAAGAAGGCAAGAAAACAGATGAAATACCTGTTTCTGAAAAAGATGCACTACATGATTTAGATCAGAAATGGGATGAACTGAAAAAACAGAAAGAAACTGTTTGGATTAATTATGCAACAAACAATAAAGTTGTGCGCCAACTTATAGATTTAGCTTTACTCCAAAATGGGATGTTAAAAGGTGAAGCATTGAATAACTTTGTGAAAAGAAGCCTTGAGTTAATAAAATAAACTCCTTTAAATTTGCATCTTATGAAGGGCATTGCAATTCGCGAGAATTGTAGTGCCCTTTTTCTGTATAATTGAAAACTATTTGTATATTTATGGCGCAAAATGAATTGATTTAAAATCAAGTATATGAAAAAGTTCTCATTTATCATATCATTCCTTTTAATGTTTCTACCATCTGTATCTGCACAAAAAGTTGGCCTCGTGTTAAGTGGAGGTGGAGCGAAAGGCATGACACACATTGGTATAATCCGCGCACTAGAAGAGAATGATATCCCCATTGACTATATAACAGGAACCTCAATGGGAGCAATAATTGGTTCATTATATGCGATGGGGTATTCTCCAGATGAAATGGAAGCATTGCTACGTTCTCCAGACTTTAAAAGTTGGTATTCAGGTACAGTAGAGCCGAAATACGCCTACTATTTCAAAAAGAGCCGTGCTACCCCTGAATTTTTTAATATCCGATTTTCATTCAAAGACTCTATACGAACTAAACCACAGATTCTTCCAACTAGCATGGTTAATCCAATCCAAATGAATTTGGTATTTCTACAATTATTTGCTCAAGCTACCGCTTCATGCAATGGGAATTTTGACAATTTATTTGTCCCATTTCGCTGTGTTGCCTCTGATGTATATAATAAAAGACCTTTGATTCTAAAAAAAGGAGATCTTGGAGACGCAGTGCGTGCATCTATGAGCTTTCCGTTTGTTTTTAAGCCCATAGAAATTGATAGCATACTAGCTTACGATGGAGGAATATACAATAACTTCCCTACAGACGTAATGCGTGACGATTTTCACCCTGACATAATTATAGGTAGTGTAGTATCGGCAAACCCAAGCAAACCTAAAGAAAACGATTTGATGAGCCAAATTGAGAATATGGTAATGCAGAAAACCGATTATTCTATTCCAGATTCTGCCGGAATTGTAATGACCTTCAAATACGATGATGTAAACCTATTGGATTTTGATCGATTACAAGAGCTACATGATATTGGCTACAATCGTGCAAACAGTATGATGGACTCCATCAAAAAACGTATTCAAAGACGGGTAACTGCTGAAAACGTACACTCACGCCGTTTAGTATACCAACGCAGTTTACCGGAATTGCGTTTTCGTGACATCTATATTGATGGTGCTAATATACAGCAGCAAGCATATATCAAAAAAGAATTTCATGATACCCCCGATGAAGTTTTTACTTATGAAGATTTGAAACGAGGATATTTTCGATTATTATCGGATGAGATGATATCAGAAATTATCCCCCATGCAATATATAATTCTCAAGAAAATCTATATGAATTACATCTAAAAGTTAAGATGGAAGACAATTTTTCCGTTCGTATAGGAGGTAGTGTTTCAACAACGAGCTCAAATCAGATTTATTTGGGAGTAGGTTATCAAAACTTGAACTATTATTCAAAAGAATTTTTATTTGATGGACAATTAGGAAAGATTTATAATAACGCCCAATTTATGGCCCGTTTTGATTTACCTACACATATACCAACTTCTTATCGCTTTATTGCCTCATGGAGCACATTCGAATATTATCGTAAGGATAAGCTATTTTCCAAAAATGACAAGCCTTCTTTTAATTCAAAAAATGAGCGATTTGTCAAATTATTAACATCAATTCCTTTTTTAGCCAACCGGCGTGCTGAGTTTGGCTTTGGTTATGGCAAACTAAAAGACTATTATTACCAATCCAGTGTCATAGATTTCGATAAAGACCGTTCGGATAAAAGTGTGTATAATTTGTTAGGAGGTTCAATTGGATTCTATGGGAACACATTAAACGCCCGGCAATATGCAACCAAAGGATATTGGGAGAAATTAGTTGCACAAATCTATACAGGCAAAGAATATTATACACCTGGTACTTCATCCAGTACAATAGAAGGAATCCAGAAAAAGAAAGATCTAGCATGGTTACAAATCTCATATACTAAAGAAGCATATCATACCATGAGCCCTAAATTCGTCTTGGGATGGATGACTGAAGCCTTGTATTCTTCAAAAAATTTTTCAGAAAATTATACGGCAACAATGATGCAGGCTGGCGAATTCTCACCTACCGTCCATAGCCAATTAATGTATAATGAAGCTTTTCGCGCCAATCAATATGTTGCTGCAGGAATCAAACCTATATATATTTTAAATGATATGTTTCATATTCGTTCCGAGTTCTATGGATTTATGCCAATTTTCCCAATAAAAAAGAATGCCCAAAATAAGGCTTTTTATGGAAAAGCATTCTCCGAGATTGAGTATATGGGTGAAATCTCACTAATCTGCCAACTGCCTTTCGGTAGTATATCAGCATACGTAAATCACTATAGCTCACCGAAAAAGGAATGGAATGTAGGATTAACTCTTGGTTGGCAATTATTCAATTACCGCTTTATTGAATAATTTTTCTCAAAAAAAGCAGATAAAAATTTGCCATTTCCAAAAAAACGCGTAAATTTGCACCCGTTAAACAAAAAGGCCGCGTAGCTCAACTGAATAGAGTAGCTGACTACGGATCAGCCGGTTACAGGTTTGAATCCTGTCGCGATCACAAAAGAGATTTTGCTATTTGCAAAATCTCTTTTTGTATATTAAGGAATCGGGCTGTCATCTCATAATCAAACTTCCCTACTCCAACATATTCGGTAAGGTAAAACTCTCATCTATTTCACAAAAAAATAGCATATAAAATGAAAATACCATCTTATATGCCATTATTACAAAAAAGCTATTTTATTTTATACTTCTTCTTTTCTATTTGCAACTTCATCCAAAATATTTAAAGCTTTTTCTAAAACAGTAGTATCATCAAGCATTACTAAGCCACCATCTGGACCCGGTTCCAAATGAATACCAACACTTTTTCCTTCCTTAAAATTATGGCCTCCAAAAAAATTTCGAACTGTATCAACGTCTAAATTCAACTCATCTGCAATTCTATGCATACTACCACTCGGCAGCGAATCTTTTATTTTACGAAGTTCATTAAATGTAATAGTTCTCATATCCAATAAATTTAACGGTTAATGCATTTGAATTAATTATTCCGCTATAAACATAAGAAAAAAAGAAATTATATGAAAACTTTTTCTACTATTTTATACCACACATCTAGATTATTTCAATTGCAGTTGTAGGCAACCAACCAACTTTTCCATCTTCTAGTTGTATTTCTTTCCAGTCACGCATTGAATCATCTTTTATCTCAACTTTATACCCTTCATGAAGGATAAACAAGCTGGTCCCAGTTTCGCTAGGAGTACTACGCACTGCAACACTAGGCTGTAACACTATAGCTTTATTTCTCATTATCATCCGATGCTTTTGTTGAGACGCAAAAAGATTACTGAACACAACAAATATTAATAACGTAACAGTACTAATAAAGCCCGCTTTCTTCAGAATAATGCGTTTTGAAAATAAAAACACACACAAAGAAAATAATAACAATACAAAACAAACAATTCCAACTATGCCCCAAACATCTGCATTTAAACAATTTATCAAAGACTTAAACCAAGCAACGAAAAAGACATCAGGATTTGCTCCAGCCTTATCTACCGTCTTTGCTTTAGCTATTTCCAAATTCGCACGTACATCAGAATCACCCGGATCCAATAATAATGCACGTTCATAATTCAAAATGGCTTTAGCTATATTATCTAATTTATAATAACTATTTCCTAAATTATAATATATATCAGCAGATTCACCTGTTTTCAATAGCTCCTCATAGATTTGAATTGCAGATGCATAATCATGTCTAATATAAGCACTATCACCCTGGCTTTTAATCATATTACTATCATCTTGCGAATAAAGTAAAGTACGATTTTTAACAAGCAAGGTATCACTATTTTGAGTCCTATCCTGTCCCCAAACAAGCAATGTTGTTACTATACCAAAAACAAAACACAATATATTTTTCATTGTAATTTAATGTTTAATTGTATTTTCCATTTTACTAATTACTTCCAAAGCTGCAGAATACACTTTGTCCATTGCCTGATTATCATTTCCCGGAGCAAATCGAGCAAATTCACAATTATTCAATGTATCCAAAAAATCCTTTATCAATACTTCGCTTACTCCATAATTACGAAGTTCCTCTTCTATATTATCTTTTGAAAGACGGGAAACAGGAATATTCAGTTTATCACTAATATATCCCCATAATGCTTTGAGAACTTCATCATAAAACTCATCTTTCTTGCTACTCGCAAGAAGTCTACCGGCCAATTTAAGACGTTTTACTGCAACGCGATTAGCACGTTTAGTACGCATATGAGCTACATTGGCATTTGCAGCTATTTGTTTTCGGTAAATGACAAAAAATGCGACAAAAGCCAATGCTGGTATAATATAAAATAACCAATATGCTACACTTCCATAAAAGAAACTATTTTTATGCAGCAGTTTAACGTCGCCCAATTTAATAAACCGGACATCCTCATTCAGTACTTTAAGAGCTTCCTTATTTGTAAAATCAGCTATAGCTTGTCCTGCATTTCCCGCTCCCTTTTCCACATGCAGTTCGTATTCATCGGTAGATAATACTTTATATGACTTCGATTTTATATCAAAATAGCTAAATTTTATCGCAGGTATCTTATAAGTTCCCGCATTGCGAGAGATTGCCAAATATTCTATGACCTTATTGCCTGAAAGTCCTGCTGTGGTTAAACGAAATTTATTGTCTACTTTAGGATCATATACTTCAAAATCATCAGGGAACTTTACTTCCGGATTAGACAATAACTTCATATTACCTGTCCCTGAAATTACAACTTTAATGGTGACTGCATCATTTGTCTTTATATCAGTTGCATTAATAGAAGAAGTTATTTCAAAATCACCTACTCCACCTGAAAAATCAGCAGGTTTACCTGCTGGAAGTGGCTTTACATCAATTGAAAGCTGAGGAGTCATTATTGTTTTTTTAACTTCAACATAATTTCCTCCCCCATTAAAAAATGCTTCAAATGGATCATCGACTTGCACTGCTTGTGCAATAGAAGCGTCAAAACGTGCTGGATCAATAATCAATTTACCTGTTTGCTGAGGAAATAAAAGGAACTGACGATAAATAGTTGTCTGATAATTTCTTCCTTTATAATGTTCCAACCCCCACCTTCTGTCATTAGGCAACTCTATTTCTTGTGAATGAAATCCCTTGAAATCAGGGAGTTTTACATTATCAAACATCCTCAAATCTACCAGCGTATATATTTTATATGTCAGCAACACTGCCTCTTGTTCATATGCCGTCGTTTTATTAGCTGTCACAGTAATAAACAAATCATCATTCGAGATTGTTTTTCCCGACAAACGAGCAGAAGCATTCCGCTCTTTCCCACTATTTCCAGTATTATTCCTGGAATTTCCTTGGTCGGCAGGAAGCACCTTTATTTTTAAAGAATTCGTAATCATCTGATTACCATCTGCCACAATTGTAGCTCCAGGAATAGTAAAATCTCCTTCGGAAGTAGCCATCAAAATATAAGTAAATGTAATGCTACTTGTAGCAGTAGTTTTTCCATTAATAATCTGCACACTGTTTTGTTCAGACCGACTGGGGCCCATTAATACCTCAAATCCTTTGATAGAAGGTGCACGAAAATCTCTCACCTTTTGCGTTGTAACTGTATAAGAAAGTCTAAACTGATCACCAACAGCTACTGCATCGGGCGCAGATGCTGTAAATGTAATCTCATTATCAGCAAAGGTACTTATACTTATTGTTAACAATACAACGAATATAAAAAGAATTTTTTTCATTACGTTTCACTATTACATTATCATTACCAATCTTTTTCCAAACGACTGCCTTGAATAACTTGCTGCTTTTTTACCTTATCTTGTACATCCTTTTCATCCTGCATGACAGAATTCAGCAATTGTTCAGCATTTTCCTTTGACATATTTTGTTCATTTTGCTGTTGTTGCTCATTTTGCTGTTGCTGTTGCTTATTTTCCTGTTGCTGTTTCTCTTGTTGCTGTTCTTCCTGCTTCTGATTATCATTCTTTTTATCCTGCTGATTTTGCTGTTGGTCTTTTAGCAGTTTTTGAGCCAAAGCCAAATTATAACGAGTTTCGTCATCTTTAGGATTATTACGCAAAGATTCTTTGTAAGCTTCAATTGCTTTTGCATAATCCTTTTGTGATTGAAAAATGACACCCATATTATGGAAAATTTGCGCCAACTTCTCTTTATCCTTTTCTATTTTAGCCACACTGGCAAATTGTTCCATTGCTTCTTGTATCTTATTCTGACGCAACAATGTATTACCCAAATTAAACATTGAAATGGTAGATTGCGGATTTACCTCTAAAGCTTTCCTATAATTGACTTCAGCATCTACATATACACTGTCTTTATATAAACGGTTTCCTTTGCGAATAAAATCACGCTCAACTTTTTGAGCTGATGCAACACCTGTTACAAATAACAACAGTAAAACTTCAATATACTTCTTGTTTAACATATTTCATTATTACTTCTTATTAGAAAACAAATGGATATTACTAAACAATGGATTCTTACATTCCAGAATAAGCAATTCCGCTAACAACAATAGAAAAATAATCCATGCCACAGCTTGAAACTGTTCATTGAACTCTGTGTAAACTTGTGTTTCCACATCTGCTTTGGCCATTTTATTTATTTCTTTATCAATAGCTTTCTGTGCATTGTTAGTATTGTCTACACGAACATAAATACCATTACCTGTTTTAGCTATTTCCTGACACATTTGCTCATTCAAGCATGTAACAACTACATTACCATCACGATCACGACGATAATCATTTGTTCCCATAATAGGAATAGGAGCTCCCTCAGGCATACCAACGCCTAATACATTCACTTGTATACCCTTTTCTACAGCAGCACGTGCCGCTTCGATAACCCCTCCTTCATGATTTTCTCCATCTGTAATAACAATAATTGTACGTCCAACCCCTTCCTGAGGAGTAAAACTACGAGTCGCTAAATTAATAGCAGCGCCAATAGCCG